>ERZ791914.101-NODE-101-length-96635-cov-5.835680_pt1 | contig 96635 bp, 88 predicted proteins | sample MGYA00510140_ERZ791914 | MGnify/ENA primary metagenome ERZ791914 (study PRJEB30046, sample SAMN00792079) | human gut metagenome | study: EMG produced TPA metagenomics assembly of the A metagenome-wide association study of gut microbiota in type 2... | reverse complement strand
ACAATAACATCAGTAAAACAAATAAAAATATATTTATATAAAATGAAAGGATTTCACACATGAAAGAAATGATCTTACTATTTAATCCACCGGCAAAAGAACAACTGCTGAAAATCCGTTCTGCCCTGCTGCCTCTGCATATCCGCATACAGCTTATCAAACCGGAACAGTACAATCAGCCGCTCGGATATCTTGCCGGCATGAAAGATATCTCTCCTGTCGAAGGAAATTACGCCGGAGAGGAACTTCCGGATACAATGTTTCTCTTCTCTTCTTTAAGCAGCAGCCGTCTCGATCAGGTTCTGGCAGCCCTTCGCAAAAGCGGAGCCGGCCCGTTCCCGTATAAAGCCGTCCTGACTGCAACTAACAGCAAATGGAATGCTCTTGACTGCTTCAACGAGATTCGTCGCGAACATGAAGCACTCCATCCTTAAAACACTTTTTTCAAACCAATCAGGCAGACTGCCGATATTGTTATAACTTTAGAGGGGGACTATCATTATGTGGAAACAAAAAACATTAAAAAAATCTTCTAAATCATGCATGAAACCGGCGTATACAAGGATGGTTTCCGTCTGTTTCATTATCTCTTTGCTTACGACAGCATACCCTGTTTCCACAACATTTTTAAATCTGCAGAAACTTTCCGGTCCTGCCTATACAGACGCCGCATTTTCTCTTAGCATTACGAATTCCGAAGCGTTTGCCGAAACACTCGGTCTGATCTTAGGCGGGAACGCTTTTCCAAAACTTTTACAAAATACTGTATTTCATGTATTTTCTTTTGTGATCGATCTATGTTCCGCCGGCATATCCATATTTTTTAATGTCCTTAGAACAGTCAATGCATTTTTTACAGAACCGTTAGGCACATCTTTTGTATTTCTTATAATAGGACTGTGTATAACATTTCTCTATCAACTGTTTGTGAACTATGTGCTTATCATCGGAGAAATGCGGTTTTTTCTTGAAGTACGCAAATACAAAAGAACTTCTATCTCAAAGATTTTCTTCTTATATAAACTTCGGTGTATAGCCGCCCCTGTGTGGGTCATGTTCTGCAGATCTGTATTTCAGTTTCTTTGGAATTTCACGATCGCAGGAGGGATCATAAAACATTATGAATATGCCATGATCCCGTACATACTCGCCGAAAATCCAAAAATAAGCCGAAAAGACGCCTTCTTTTTATCCAAACAGCTCATGAATAAAAACAAATGGCGTGTGTTTCTGCTGGACTGCTCTTTCTTAGGATGGAAGATCTTATCAATCTTAACACTCGGTATTCTTGACTTCATATTTGTCAATCCATATATTACGGGATGTAAGGCTGAACTTTATGCGTCGCTTCGCAGAGACTATGTCCTCTCGCGGTCGCCGCGCTATGAAATGCTAAGCGATTCTTATTTGGAACATGTTCCTTCCGAAGACGAACTGCTTATCAGCAAAGCTCTTTATGACGATTCCCAGGGACCGTATACGAAGACTTCCTATTTTGAACCGGAACAATACCCTGTCTTTCTCTTCTCCGTTCAGCCAAAGACAGTAAAACCTTCCGCCCGTGTATTTCGGAATTACGATATTTTGTCCTGCATCTTCCTCTTTCATGCCGCATCCTGTTTCGGATGGATCATGGAAATGCTCATACACCTTATGCGCGACGGAACTGTGGCCGACATCCATCTGCTGTTCGGCCCGTGGCTGCCCCTTTACGGCATTTACGGAATCATTATTCTGAAAGCATCAAAACGCCTGCTCAAAAAACCGGTTTTTGTATTTTTCCTGAATTTCATTGTGTTTTCATTCCTGCAATATATTTTCAGTTTTACGGTTGAACTTTTTTCAGGATACAAACTTTGGGATTTCAGCGAATTCTTTCTGAACATTAACGGCAGAATTTATCTCGGAGGATCTGCCGCATTTGCGTTACTCGGATGTGCGTTTATTTACTACCTCGCCCCGAACTGGACAAATTATTTTTCAAAATTATCAAAAAAGACACAAACCGTTTTCTGCGTAATCTTAAATTCTTTATTTATTACGGATGTCATTTTAACTTTGATCTTTTCATACTAAGTTGTTAAAAATAGTTTTATCTTCCTAAAGCAACTTTTTAAATTTGTGGTTGATTTCCATGAATTGATGGTGTAATATATGCATATACTTAATGTAGTTTCAAAAACTACATGTTGCGTTTAACTAATTCGGAGGTGCATATTATTATGGGAAATACTCATGCCATTGCTAAAAAATCAACCTTTATAAAAAAACATCCTACGCTTCATATACAAAATTACGCAGGGAACAGCTATTCTGCCGCCGGTTATAAAAAAACCGGTTATAATTCCGGGAAATCCGCCTCTTTGAATGAACTTCGGGGGAAATTTTATATAAAGGAGCCCGGCAGCGCCATCACTCATTTTATCGGAATGATCATGGCGCTTATCGCCGCTTTCCCTCTGCTTATAAAAGCCGCGGCGCAGCCTGATCCGGTTTACCTGATCTCCATGTCCGTTTATGCCGCAAGTCTGATCTTATTATATGCGGCAAGCACAACTTACCACACATTTGACATTTCCGAAAAGGGAAACACTGTCTTAAAAAAGATCGACCATATGATGATCTCCGTCCTGATAGCAGGAAGTTACACGCCTGTCTGCTTACTTGTCTTAGAAGGCCGTATGCGGATCATTTTACTTGCTGTTGTATGGACTCTCGCATTGACAGGTATACTGATCAAAGCTTTTTGGGTATTTTGTCCGAAATGGGTTTCTTCCGTTCTTTATATCGGAATGGGATGGACGTGTGTCCTTGCATTTGCACAGATTTTCCGCAATATGCCTTTGGCCGCTTTCGGATGGCTGCTTGCAGGAGGTATTATCTACACAGTCGGCGGTATTATTTATGCATTGAAAGTACCGATTTTCAATAACAAACATAAAAACTTCGGAAGCCACGAGATCTTCCACCTCTTCGTTATGGGCGGAAGCATCTGCCACTTCATTGTAATGTACGGATACCTGCTTCCGTAAAAAATTAAAAAATCAACAGACATCTCATCTCTGATTTGACGTCTGTTGATTTTTTCTGTATGACCGGCTCTTAGAATCGTCTTATCTGCACACGATCAGCCGTTCATTTTCTTTATATCCGTCTACTGTTTCTTCCGTCAGTATCACACTGCCGGAAAAGGGAGCAAACGTCACGGCGCTTATATTGCCGAACTTTGTACTGTCGGCAAGAATATACGACTTTTGACACTGTTGTACCGCCGTTTGTTTCACCTGCGCTTCTCCTACGTCCGGAGTCGTAAACCCTTCCTCTTTCGTAATACCGTTTGTTCCGAAAAATCCTTTTGTGAAATGATATTTTCTTAAAAGTTCTATTGCCTGCGCTCCGACAACAGCCTCAGTCGAACTTTTCAATTCACCCCCTATAAGTAAAACACGATTTCCCTGAGCCGCCAGACGCTGCGCGTGTGCGACTGCGTTCGTTACAAACGCCGCCCGTTTCTCTGCCAAAAATTCTACCATATAGCCGACTGACGTTCCCGCATCAAGATAAACAAAATCATTGTCTCCGATCATATCTGCCGCATATTGTGCGATTTTGATCTTTTCCTCTTTCCTGACGTTCACTTTTTGTGCCACTGTCGGTTCTTTCATCTCATAAGTATGCTCGGCAGCAACCGCTCCGCCAAACACTTTCGTCAGCTTCCCCGCCTTATCAAGCGCAGTAATATCCCTCCTTGCCGTGGATTCCGAAATTCCGAGATCTTCTGTAATTTCAGCTACTGTAATACTTTTCTTTACTTTCAGCCGTTCTAATATCCGTTCAAACCTTTGCTCTGTTAACATAATGCCCTCTGTGCATATAATAAACTATACTATATGTTCTTTCTCTTTTTCCAATACGAGGGTCATCTTTCAATCTATATTTTTTGATGACCCTCGTATTTACTATTTGACACTATTCTATCATTTTTTCACTTTATATGCTTCACTTTTTTTTGCTTTTTCTTATTTTTCTGTTTCCCGCTGAGGACAAACAGTTTTTTATTCTTTATATTTTTATACTTTTTAAGCTTTCTTTTTCAATACTCCGAGCAGCAATGCCGACACAACTGTTCCCGCAACAAGCGCGATCAGATATTGAAGCGGATTTCCTACAACCGGGAATACGAAGATTCCGCCGTGCGGCGCCATCAGCGTACAGTTAAACGCCATGGAAAGCGCTCCTGCAACCGCCGATCCTGCGATACAGGCCGGGAGCACATGAAGGGGATCAGATGCAGCGAACGGGATCGCTCCTTCTGTAATGAAAGCAAGACCCATAATAAAGTTTGTCGGACCTGCGTCTCTTTGTTCTTTTGTAAATTTGTTTTTAAAGAGCATTGTCGCAAGCGCGATCGCGCACGGCGCCGTCATTCCTCCGACCATAACCGCCGCCATAATGTCATAATTTCCCGCCGCGATAGACGCAGTGCCGAACACATATGCCGCCTTATTAAACGGACCTCCCATATCGATCGACATCATTCCTCCGACGATCATTCCGAGAAGGATCTTGCTCGTTCCGCTCATGCTGGAAAGTCCCGCATTCAAAGCGGTGTTGATGCCTCCCATAACCGGTTCGACCGCAAACGTCATCAGTAATCCCATGATCAAAATACCAAATACCGGATACAATAATACAGGCGCGATTTTCTCGACTGCTTCGGGCAGCTTGCCGCACACTTTTTTCAGACCTACGATAATGTATCCTGCCGCAAATCCTGCTACAAGCGCTCCTAAGAATCCTGATTTTCCGCCTGCTGCGATCATTCCGCCTACAAATCCGACTGCAAGCGCCGGACGATCTCCGATCGCCATCGCGATGTAGCCCGCAAGCACCGGAAGCATAAATCCAAACGCAACTCCTCCGATCTGTTTAAACAAAGCCGCAGCCGGCGTGATCGTACCAAAAGCCGCTCTTTCATCCGCCGGAAGAGAATTAAGGTCGATACTTAAACCGTCGATCAAAAATGCGATCGCGATCAGGATTCCTCCTCCTACTACAAACGGAAGCATATGAGAAACGCCGTTCATAAGCTGTGTATAAATTTTATGTCCGATTCCTCCTGATTTTCCTGACGAAGACACCGCTGTCGAAGAGGACGTTTCGTTTCCGCTGTGATATACAGGAACGTTGCCGGACATTGCCTGATCGATAAGCTGAGGCGCTTTACTGATTCCGTCTGATACCTGACAGATGATCACTTTCTTTCCGTCAAAACGATCCATCGGAACTTGCGCGTCTGCCGCTACAATAATACAGTCCGCTTCTTTGATCTCTTTCTCTGTAAGAACGTTTTTCGCTCCGCCCGAGCCTCTCGTCTCGATCTTCACGAAACAATCTTTTTCCTTCGCCGCTTTCTCAATACCTTCCGCCGCCATATAAGTATGGGCAATTCCTGTCGGACAGGACGTTACGGCAAGAATTTTAAATCCGTTTGCAGAAGCTTCGTTCATATCTGCAAGACGCTCGTCAATATCGCCCTGCTCCGCATCTGCCTTATCGATAATATCAAGAAATTCATCGGCGCTTTTTGCATTTCTCAGCGCATCGGCAAATACTTCATCCATCATCAGTACCGACAGCTTGCTCAACACGTCCAAATGTACGTTATCTTTCGTATTCGGCGCTGCGATCAAAAACATCAGCGTAACCGGCTGTCCGTCCAATGCGTCGAATTCTACTCCGTCTTTTACTACCATTGCCGCAAGACCCGGTTTCGTTACCGCATCACATTTTCCATGAGGAATGGCAATTCCTTCTCCGATTCCTGTGGTGCTTTCTTCTTCTCTTGCGTATACTTGTTCTCTGTATGCTTCACGGTCGTTGATCTTTCCGCTTGCAACCATAAGATCAATAATCCTGTCAAGCGCTTCACTTTTCGTTTTCGGAGTCTCGTTTAACGAAATACTCCTTTTATCAAGCAGATCTGTGATCCTCATTCTCAAAACCTCCTGTTCATCTTCGTTTTCTTCCGTTTATTTTTTTGCTTATTTGCTTCTGTTTATTTATGTTTGATTCTGTTTGCTTATGTTTGGCTCTGTTTGTTTCTTTCTAACTCTGTTTGTTTCTATTTATTACTGTTTACTTCTGTTTGTTTCTGTTTACTTTTCTTTTCTGCTTACATCTTTACTGTACATAGTTCGTTTTTATTCATTTTGAAACCTTTTCGTACAGATCCATGATTTCTTCTTTTGTTGCAAGATATTCAGAAAATGCACTTGCACTTCCTGCGGATACCCCCATATAAAATGCGTGTCTATAATCTTTCTTCTCGATCCATCCTGCCGTAAATCCGGCAACCATGGAGTCGCCTGCACCTACTGCATTTACCAAAGTTCCTTTTGGCGCCGGAGCTTCATACACACTGCCGTCTTCCGCTACGAGTACCGCGCCTTCACCTGCCATAGAGATCAGAACGTTTCTCGCGCCCTGCTTTTGAAGTTTTTTCCCGTAAGGAATCACCTCTTCTCTTGTCGTCAGTTTGACATCGAACAATTCTCCCAGTTCATGATTATTCGGCTTGATCAAAAACGGCTTGTATTTTAATACATTAATAAGCAAATCTTTTGTAGCGTCTACAATAAACGTTACATTTTTATGCTGAAGCCGTTCCATGATCGTACTGTACATGTCCGCCGGCATCGACGCCGGAATGCTTCCCGCAAGAACAAGAATATCTCCCTCTCCCAAAATATCCAGTTTCCTCAATAGTTCTTCGATCTTCTCTTCGCTTATTTCCGGCCCTGAACCGTTAATTTCCGTACCGTCAATATTTTTCAGTTTCAGATTGATCCGTGAAATCCCACTGTCGATCTTAATAAAATCAGAACGGATTCCCATCGCTTCTACTTCTCTGATAATCTCTTCTCCCGTAAATCCTGCCGCAAATCCAAACGCTGTACTGTCAATTCCGAGATTCATTAAAATTGTCGATACATTGATTCCCTTTCCTCCGGGAAGGATCAATTCCGAATCCGTCCGGTTCGTAAGTCCAAGCTGAAAATCATTTACAGAAACGATATAATCCAAGGACGGATTAAATGTAACTGTATAGATCATCTCCATTCCTCCTTTTCTTTTTGCGTCTTTTTGTTTTCTTGATGTCATTATATAATCATATTCAGTCAAATTCAATCATAATAATTCACATAGTTTTCATTTTATTTTCGTTGAATTTGCACAAATATAATCTTTTTTGACTTATTTTGACCGAATTAAATATAATAACCGGACAGAACACAAATATTTATCTGCATTCTGCCCGGTTATTTATAGTTATTTGTATTCATTTATATCTGAGCAAACAGATCTCTGTCGCGTCAGACATCCTGCTTGTCCCATGACATGTCTATCTCAGACGATCCGAAATTTTTCTCGATCAAACCGCAATACTCTTTATACTCTTCCTCTTCGGAAAAGTTTTCTTTTAAAGCGTCCCGAACCCCTTTATAATACCACTCCAACGCCGCTTTGCTTTTCATCCGAAAACGCTCCCATAACTTCTCTCCTACAACCGGATAATCTCTGTCGATATCCCGCATATTTGAGAGCTTATCTGCAAGACCGATCAACTGTACTTCTCTTTGTGCGTCTTTTAATCTGGCGATCGTCGCGCTCTTGCGTTCTTTCCAGCTAAGCGTCTTATCCTCACTTTCCTGCGCTACAAGCTCTGCAACTCTGTCTCCGAAACGGAGCTTCAAAACGTCTTTTGTAATCCCCCTGCAGTCTTCAATCGTATCATGCAGCACCGCCGCACATATCACTTCTTCATCATCTGTCATTGCCGATACAATCTCTGACACCTCTATCGGATGAACAATATAAGGTTTCTTCGTACCTTTTCTCAACTGTCCCTCGTGTGCCTTTGCCGCAAATTCGATCGCCTCATTTATCATACCGCATCCTCCGCTTTCTTAATTTTCGCACAATTCACTTTTCTCGATAAATTTATTTATAAATTTTAGCACAACCGTAATCTAAGTACAAGACAATTACGACGTTCAGCTTTTCCTCATTTGCGCCTCTTAATTTTTCCTGATATACTGTTCTCTGACAATCAATTATTTTGAAAGGTACGAAAACAATGAAGAAAAAATATGTCCTTATCACCGGATCTTCCAGAGGAATAGGGCGCGCCTGCGCCGTCGCCTTTGCCAAAAACGGTTATCATGTATTTATAAATTGTAAAAACTCAGTCGAACAACTGGCTGAAACCGAACATGAAATTCTTGCTTCCGGCGGCGGCTGCACAGCTCTCCCCGGCGATGTAAGCGATCCCGACGTTGTCCGCAGCATATTTTGCAAAATAAAAAAAGTCTGCCAAGGCGTTGATGTCCTCGTCAACAATGCCGGAATTTCCCATTTCGGCTTATTAAGCGATCTTTCCGACTCGGAATGGAAAAATCTGATCGACACAAACCTTTCTTCTGCATTTTACTGCTGCAGAGAAGCTATCCCTCATATGGTATCTGAAAAATGCGGGAAAATCATCAATATTTCTTCCATGTGGGGAACGGCGGGCGCTTCCTGTGAAGCCGCTTATTCTGCTTCCAAATCAGGACTCCACGGCCTGACAAAAGCTTTGGCAAAAGAGCTTGCGCCAAGCGGCATTTCGGTAAACGCCGTTGCCTGCGGCGTCATTGACACAGATATGAACTCCCGCTTAAATGAAGAAGAAAAAAATATGCTTTGCGAAGAAATTCCCGCCGGCAGATTCGGAACTTGTGAAGAAGTTGCAAGGACAGTCCTTGCCCTTGCCGAAAGTCCCGCCTATCTCACCGCACAGATTATAGGCATTGACGGCGGATTTTTATAAACAAAGCACAAAATGGATCAATCCCGAAAGTACCAAAAGGCACATTCCGGGATTGATCCATTTTGTAACATTACTTATCTGAGCGCATATTTTATATAGATCAGATAAAAAATTCAGGAGGATATTACTTTGCCGTACTCAATCATGCTTGACGCCGGACATGGGGGACGCGATCCGGGAGCTGTATACAACGGAAGACAGGAAAAGATCGATACACTTTCTCTTACACTTGCCATCGGACAGATTCTGCAGGAGCGGGGAATCGATGTTCTCTATACACGCACGACAGATATTTACGAGTCGCCTTATCAAAAGGCAATGGAAGCAAATGAAGCCGGAGTCGATTTTTTCATCTCTATCCATCGTAATTCTTTTCCGCAAGATAACGCTGTCTCGGGAGTCGAATCTCTTGTCTACGACAAATCCGGCATTAAACTGGAGATGGCGGAAAATATAAACGAACAACTTGAGGGGATCGGTTTTGTAAATCTCGGAGTAAAAGCCCGCCCCGGGCTCGTTGTCCTCCGACGCACAAAAATGCCTGCGGTTCTTGTCGAAGTCGGATTTATCAATTCTGACACGGACAACATGCTCTTTGACGATAACTTCAGCGATATCGCCCTTGCCATAGCTGAAGGCATCCTCGATACACTCGGCATCAATACCCCTGTTGTTCCTCTTCCGGATGAAAATGAAGCTCCGGTCGCTCCGCTGCCTGATGAAAACACATATCCTGATGATGCCTTTCCTAATGAAGACAACGTTCCTGTCGTTCCTCTTCCGCCTCGCTACACAGTTCAAACAGGCGCATTTCGTAATCCCCTGTATGCCGAACGACTCCGCCGGGAGTTGTCCGAACTTGACTTTCCTGCCTCTGTCGTCGAGGGAAACGGATTATACCGAGTCATGGTAGGCGTTTTCCCCACACTTCACGATGCGGCAGAAACAGAACGTCGGCTGCGAAGCGCCGGTTATCAAACAGTCATCGTCAGCCAATAAATAAAACTAAAACGTACCCTAATGATCCGACACGCTTCTTGATATGCGTTTTCTTTTATTAGGGTACGTTTTATATTTCATATTATCAGGTATCTATCATACATTATCTATGGATTTTCCCCATCCGGCTCTTCTGCTAATGCCTGCTCATATTTTTCTAAAATCATAGACTGAATCCGTTCTCTCGTATTAGAATTGATCGGATGTGCAATATCTCTGTACTCACCGTCCATTGCTTTTTTACTTGGCATGGCAATGAACATTCCTTTCTCTCCTTCTATAACTTTAATGTCATGAACAACAAATTCATCGTCGATCGTAATGGATACAACCGCTTTTAATTTTCCCTCTTTCGCAACTTTCCGCACTCGTACATCTGTGATCTGCATAGGTTCAGATCTCCTTTCTTTTCTGCCTTTTCGGAGTATTACGCCGCTTTTTTACAATGCGTAACGCTCATTTTTCTCTACTACAACTTTTACGCCGTTTTCTCCGACGTATCTTGTATTCGCTCTTATTGTATCCCTGCTCTCTACGATACAATTTTCGATATATGTATTATCTCCCAGATATACATCATTCAATATAATTGAATTTTTGATCACACAATTATTACCGACAAATACTTTTTTAAAGATAACGGAATTTTCAATCGTTCCGTTTACGATGCTTCCGCTTCCGATAAGACTGTTTTTCACAACTGCGCCCGGATTATATTTTGCAGGCGGCTGATCGCTTACCTTTGAATATACGCTTGGAAGCTCTCTGAAAAAGTAGTTTCTTACTTCCGGTTTCAGGAAATCCATATTTGTCTTATAATACGCATCTACCGTTGAGATATTATTCCAATAACTGTTGATCTTATATCCGTATATTTTTTTCAGATTTTTATAACGAATCAAAATATCGTTTACAAAATCATGTCTTTCATCTTCCGCACAATGCTCGATCAGATCGATCAGTTGTCTTCTGCGGAGAACATAAATTCCTGTTGAAATCGTATGCGAATGAGCCACCATCGGCTTTTCTTCAAACTCTTCGATCCTTGATTCTTCATTCATGCGAACCGTTCCAAATCTCGTGGCATCTTCTCCCGGTTCAAGATCCTTGCACACAACCGTTATGTCTGCTTTCTTCGCAATATGATACTCAAGCACTTTATTATAATCCAGCTTATAAACCGCATCACCAGAAGTAATGATCACATATGGTTCATGACATTTTTTCAGGAAATCCAGATTCTGGTAAATGGCATCTGCCGTTCCTCTGTACCAATATCCGTTGTCAGCCGTAATCGTAGGCGTGAACACGAACAATCCTCCCTGTTTCCTTCCGAAATCCCACCATTTTGATGAGTTCAGATGCTCGTTCAGCGATCTGGCATTGTACTGTGTCAGCACGGCAACTTTCTGAATATGAGAATTTGTCATATTGCTGAGTACAAAATCAATCGCACGATAGCTTCCCGCTACCGGCATCGCAGCCACCGCTCTTTTTGCAGTCAGCTCGCGCATCTTCCTGCTGTTTCCTCCTGCCAAAATAAGTCCTACTGCTCTCATACTCTCTCACCTGCCTTTATCAAGGTTTCGCCGCTTGCAAGTACGCCGTCCTCATAATCTTCCGCCGCTGTCACTCCGCTGATCGCAGTATTTTTTCCGATCTGCACGTTTGACGGAATCACAGAGTTCTCGCCGATCGTAGCAAGTCCTCCACTGTAAATGTTCGGTTTCATCTTGTTCGGCACATCGCTTCCGATTCCGATCACAACATTATCTCCGATTACCGTATCTTCTGCTATGATCGCCCTGTCTATCACACAGTTCTCTCCAATCGTTACTCCCTGCATAATAATCGAATCACGAACGACACTTCCCTTTCCGACGCGCACTCTTCCGCCTAAAACCGAATTATGCAGTTCCCCGTACACCTCTGTTCCGTTGCTGATAATACACCGATCTACCACTCCGTCCTGCGCAATATACTGAGGTGGGATATTCGCGCTGTTCGTATAGATCTTCCAGAATTCTTCATATAAATTAAATTCAGGGATAATATCAATCAGTTCCATATTGGCTTCCCAGTACGAACTCAATGTTCCTACGTCTTTCCAATAACCGTTATATTCATATGCAAAAAGCCTGTCCCCTTTGTCGTGACAATACGGAATAATATGTTTTCCGAAATCACAATTCGGTTGATCTTTCAACTTGATAAGAGCTTCTTTTAACACCGGCCAGCTAAAGATATAAATACCCATCGACGCCAGATTACTGCTTGGTTTTTCCGGTTTTTCTTCAAACTCTTTAATCCTGCTCTCATGATCAGTAACAACGATGCCGAACCGGCTCGCCTCTTCAATCGGAACAGGCATTGCCGCGATCGTCACATCCGCATGATTCGCTTTGTGAAAATCAAGCATCACTTCGTAATCCATTTTGTAAATATGGTCGCCTGAAAGAATAAGAACATAATCCGGATTATACGTCTCCATATAATCAAGATTCTGATAAATCGCGTTTGCCGTACCGGTGTACCATTCACTGTTAGAACTCTTCTCATAAGGAGGAAGTATCGATACACCTCCGACATTTCTGTCTAAATCCCACGGAATTCCTATTCCGATATGAGTATTCAGCCTCAGCGGCTGGTACTGAGTCAGCACTCCTACTGTATCAATTCCTGAATTAATACAGTTACTCAGCGGAAAGTCGATAATACGGTATTTTCCGCCAAATGCTACGGCAGGTTTTGCGACTTTTGCTGTAAGAACCCCCAATCGACTGCCCTGCCCGCCTGCTAAAAGCATTGCAATCATCTCTTTTTTAAACATTACGTCACCTCATTTCTAGTTAGATATATTTATTATATCATATTTTCATGTTTATCCAATCATTTTTTACAATTTTTTCTTTAACATTTTTAACTTTTTGTTTATTTCGCACAAAAAGAACTTCTTTCAATTTTTTGCATATATAGTATAATATAGTAGGTTATGATATTTTATGACTAATTTTTAAAAAACGATTGTTACACATAGAAATAACGGTGCATTTTAATTGTAACAGTTCAGCTATACAGCGCGATTTTACGAATGGCGCAGACGAAACTGTTACTTTCAACCCATTTAGGTGAAAGAAAAGAGGAAGCATTATGTATAAAATTGATTTTAACGAACCGATCCATATCCATTTTATAGGAATCGGCGGTATCAGCATGAGCGGACTTGCGGAAATCCTTTTAAAAGAAGGATTCACTGTATCCGGCTCCGACACAAAGGAATCTCCTTTAACGAAGAAACTGGTTTCTGAAGGCGCTCATATTATCTATGGTCAGAAAGCGGAAAATATCACACGGGATATCGGTTGTGTCGTTTACACTGCGGCAATCAATCGAAATAATCCTGAACTGATCGAAGCAGTTGCGCTGAAAATTCCGATGCTGACCCGCGCAGAACTGCTCGGACAGCTTATGAAAAACTACGATACGCCGATCGCAGTTTCCGGAACTCACGGGAAAACAACGACAACGTCCATGATCTCTCATATTTTACTGGAAGGAGATCTCGACCCGACGATTTCAGTCGGAGGTATTTTGAAGGCGATCGGAGGAAATATCCGTGTCGGAAATTCAGGTACGTTTATTACGGAAGCATGTGAATATACGAACAGTTTTCTTCATTTCTTCCCAAAAATCAGCGTAATCCTTAATATCGAAGAGGATCACCTCGATTTCTTCAAAGATCTGGAAGATATTCGTCATTCATTTCATCAGTTTGCGGAACTGCTTCCTGAAGACGGAACTCTTATTATCAATGCCGAGATCAAAGATTATGCCGAGATATACGAAGGTCTTTCCTGCAATGTCGTGACATACGGAACAAACGGATGTTTTGATTACAGCGCGAAAAATATTACTTATGACGAAAACGGACATGTCGCATTTGACTTGTTCCGCCGCGGTGAATATGCGGATCATATCCAGTTGTCGGTAACAGGCGACCATAATGTTTCAAACGCTCTGTCCGCCATTGCCGTTGCTGATATCCTTGGTCTTTCTATAGATATCACTAAGAGAGGATTGTTGTCTTTTACAGGAACAGACCGCCGTTTTGAATATAAAGGGGAATTTAACGGAGTAACTGTTATTGATGATTATGCACACCATCCGACAGAGATTCTTGCCACATTAAAAGCAGCGCAGCACTCTTTGCACAACAGTGTGTGGTGTGTATTCCAACCTCATACTTATACAAGGACAAAAGCGTTCTTCCATGAATTCGCAGAGGCGCTCTCTCATGCAGACCACCTCGTACTTGCCGATATCTTTGCTGCAAGAGAAACAGATACTCTCGGCATCTCCTCGGCAGATCTGGCGAAAGAAACCGAAAAACTCGGAACAGATACGCACTACTTCCCAAGCTTTGCACAGATCGAAGCATTCCTGAAAGAAAACTGCCGTCCCGGTGATCTGCTCATCACAATGGGAGCCGGAGACGTTGTTACAATCGGTGAAAATCTGCTAAAACAAACATCGTAGAAGCTATTTTTAAGTTCTCCACATAGTTATCTACAAAAAAGAGCAAGTTACCAACAAAAAAGCCCTTTTTTACCCGGCAGTAAAATGATACTATATAAGAAACACCTGACAAAAGCGGATTCCATGTCCGCTTTTTGTTAACCCCAGTTCAGCCCATCTCCGTGCTTGTAAGCATAAGTCATACTCGTATGACTTTGCGAACAAGTACCGAGATGGAGTGAGCGCCTTTTCATGAGCAAACCGCGGCAGCGCCGCTTTGAGTCCGCAGGACGTGTTTGCGATTGGCGCGGGCTGAACTGGGAGACTCCCTATACGGCGAGCGCCTTTTCATGAGCAAACCGCGGCAGCGCCGCTTTGAGTCTGCAGGACGCGTTTGCGATTGGCGCGGGCTGAACTGGGAGACTCCCTATACGGCGAGCGCTTTTTCATGAGCAAACCGCGGCAGCGCCGCTTTGAGTCCGCAGGACGCGTTTGCGATTGGCGCGGGCTGAACCGGGAAAAACGCGGCAGCGCCGCTTTGACCTTCACAAAACACTTAAGAATAATGAAACAGGATGGAGTAAGTATGAAAACACTGACATTAAAAAATAAATTTCAGACAAACGCGACGCTGCTGCCAAACGATTTTATCGACAATTACATGGTCAATGCCAACGGCGAATTTATAAAAGTATATCTTTTTCTTCTGCGGCATGCCGAAGACGACAATCCTGCGCTGACACTTTCTATGATTGCAGATTGTCTCAACAATACGGAAAAAGACATCTTGCGGGCGCTTAGATATTGGGAATCCGAAGGACTGCTCCGATCAGAATATGCGGCGGACGGAAAAATCACATCTCTCGAACTGCAAAGTTTTGCATGTGCATGGACTCCTCCCGCGTCCCGGAATACCGATTCTCCTGCCGGAGGCATTGCGCCGCAGACTGTCCGCTCCACGATACAAAATGTGTCCGACCGGAATCTTCCTTCTCAGCCTCAGTCAGATATTTCTTTATCTGCAGGTCTGACAGATCCGGTTCACTCTATACATAATAAAGAAGGGCTGCACACAGCTTCACGCCAGACAGCATCCGCTTCAAATGCATCCATTCAAAAAGCCGTCGCTATTGACGAATTTCGGGCACAAAAAGAAATAAAATCTCTCCTCTTTATTGCAGAACAATATTTGGGAAAAACATTAACACATACTGAAATGGAGACAATTACTTATTTTTATGATACACTGCATATGTCGGCAGATCTGATTGAGTATTTGATCGAATCTTGTGTAGAAAACGGACATAAAAGCATCCACTATATCAAAAAGGTCGCTTTTTCATGGGTCGAAGAAGGAATCGAGACAGTCTCTCAGGCAAAAGAGCAGTCTATGCTCTATTCCAGAAGCTGCTACACTGTACTGAATGCGTTCGGTATCAAAGGCAGAGGACCTGCTGCCTCAGAACTTGAATTTATCAAAAAATGGTCTGAGCAGTATGCATTTTCCTCTGACATTATCGCAGAGGCGTGCAGACGCACGATTACCTCTACACACCAGCCGAGCTTTGAATATGCCGATTCTATTCTGACAAAGTGGCATGAACACAATATCCGTCACTTAAAAGAGATCTCGGCGCTTGACGAAGCTCATCAGAAACAGAACTCTGCCGTAAGAACTGCCGCGCGGCAAAAACCTGTAACAAAGAATCTGAACAATTTTGAGCGCCGCAGTTACGATATGGAATCACTTGAAGAACAACTGCTGAAAAGCAATTAACAAAACGATTATCATTGAGCCAGACGGCAAGTAGAAGGAGTATCTCCATGGCACTTAAAAATTCACAATATTATGCACTGATGCGGGAGTACGAACAAACCAGATTGAAAAATCACGATCTTCAAATGAAGCGTTATGAAGAAGTTTACAAAAAACTTCCGGAATTCAAATCACTGGATGAATCGATTTCCATCCTTTCAGTGCAGTATGGCAAAAAAATGCTAAACGGCGATCCGAAAGCATTGTCTTCTCTCAAAGAAGAGCTTGCAATCCTGCGGCAGAACAAAAAGAACCTTCTTACTTCTGCCGGATTTCCCAAAGATTATCTGGAACCGATCTACGATTGTCCCGACTGCATGGACACCGGATATATCGGAAACGAAAAATGTCACTGTTTCAAACGCTCCGTTATTGAGCTTTTATATGAACAGTCCAATATCAAAGAATTTCCGACAGAAGCATCTTTCGACTATTTTGACCTTGATTTTTATCCGGCTTCCCAGTATGATAAAACAACGGGAAAAAACGCCCGCGCTATGATGGAAGAGACATTAAATATATGCCATCGCTTTATAAATAACTTCGGAAAGGAATTCAACAATCTCTTTTTCTATGGGAGCGTCGGAGTCGGAAAGACTTTCCTTTCCACCTGTATCGCCCGCGAAATCATGGAACGTGAATTTTCGGTTCTCTATTTCTCGGCGCCGCAGCTTTTCAGTGTACTTACGCAGACAAAATTTGACCGCAATGACGTCGATTCAAAAAATATGAATGACTATATATTCAACTGTGATCTTCTGATCATTGATGATCTTGGAAGCGAGTACACAAATGCGTTCATTGCCGCACAGTTTTTTACATGTATCAACGAACGTCTCATTCACAAGAAATCAACGATCATCTCAACAAATCTTTCTCTTGAATCGCTTGCCAATCTTTATACCGAGCGCTCTTTCTCGAGAATCACAAGCAGCTATGCATTGTTAAAGATAATCGGTGATGATATACGAATCAAGAAAAAATTAAAAAATAGGGAGGTACATTAATGTTACGCCGAACAGAACGAATTTTGGAAAATATTCCGGTAGGAAGTCTTGGTCTTATTTCCCTCACGGGATGTGAAGAACTGGGAAAGAAAGTAGATGACTATCTTGTAAAATGGAGACACGAAAGCGGAAATGCTTTTCGCGACGATATTGCATTTTCGGGATATGAAAAAGATTCTTATCTTCTTGATGCCCGCGTTCCGCGCTTTGGCTCAGGAGAAGCAAAAGGAGTTCTCGGAGAGTCCGTTCGCGGAAAAGATCTGTATCTTATGGTAGATGTATGTAATTACAGCATTACTTACTCTCTTGCGGGAAAGACAAATCACATGTCTCCTGACGATCATTTCCAGAACTTAAAGAGAATTATCGCTGCCATTGGCGGAAAAGGACGACGTATCAATGTTATCATGCCGTTTTTATATGAGAGCCGTCAGCACAAAAGAAGTTCCCGTGAATCACTCGACTGCGCTCTTGCTTTGCAGGAACTTGTACGCATGGGAGTTGAAAACATCATTACTTTTGACGCTCATGACCCACGTGTACAAAATGCGATCCCGCTGAGCGGATTTGAAACAGTTTCTCCGACATATCAGTTTATAAAAGGGCTTCTGCGCAATGTCAAAGACTTACAGATCGACGCAGATCATATGATGGCGATCAGTCCTGACGAGGGCGGAACAAACCGTGCCGTATATCTTGCCAACGTACTTGGCCTTGACATGGGTATGTTCTATAAACGCCGCGATTACACAAAGATTGTAGACGGACGTAATCCGATCGTTGCTCATGAATTCCTTGGCTCTTCCGTAGAGGGAAAAGATGTCATCATCATCGACGATATGATTTCTTCAGGAGACAGCATCATAGATGTCGCTACGGAACTGAAACAGCGTAAAGCAAACCGGATTTTCGCTGCGGCTACATTCGGTCTGTTTACAAACGGTATGGAGAAATTCGACAAAGCATATGAAGACGGTATTATTCACGGTATCCTTACGACAAACCTGATCTACCAGACACCGGAGCTTTTGTCTAAACCATATTACATCAACTGTGATATGAGCAAATATATTGCTCTTATCATCGATACATTGAATCATGACGGATCTCTTAGTTCTATTTTAAGTCCGAACGAAAGAATCCAGCATGTTCTTCAGAAATACAAAAACGGAGAGCCGGTCTAAGACCGCTCTCCATGCTTTTTTCATACTTTAAGCGAATAAATTACTATGAACAGACAAAACAACAAAACAGAACGAAAAAAAACGATTTCTGACACACTATTTACAGCTTTCATGCTCTTCACTGCGACTGCTGTTTCTTTTTGTTTCTTTCACTTAGGAAATAAAAATTCAGCAAACATCACTGTGATCTATACGCTTGCGCTCATTTTGACCGCTCTTAAGACGTCCGGATATGTATACGGCATTGTCGCCTCTTTATTCTGCGTCATCGCCGTTAATTTCCTTTTTTCTTATCCATTTTTTAAATTTAATTTTTCATTGGACGGATATCCTGTCACGTTTATCGGGATGCTCGCGATCACACTAATCACAAGCGCAACAACAACTTCTTTAAAACAACATCAAAAAGCCGCTGCGGAACGAGAAAAAGCGCTGGCAGAAGCTGATAAAGAAAAACTGCGTGCAAATCTTTTACGTGCCGTATCACATGATCTGCGAACACCACTCACAAGTATTATCGGCTCTTCCTCTTCTTATTTGGAAAACGGATCAGATATGACCGAATATGAACGAACCGAACTTGTATCAAATATTAAAGAGGATTCTGAATGGCTGCTGAATATGGTCGAGAATCTTCTTACGATCACGCGCATAGACAACAACTCTCAAGACAAAGTGAAGAAGTCTCCGGAAGTCGTCGAAGAAGTCGTTTCAGAGGCTATACAACGGCTCAGAAAACGGCTTTCGGACGTCCGTATCAAAGTCCATATGCCGAATGATTTTCTTATGATTCCCATGGACGCCACATTAATCGAACAGGTTCTCATTAATCTTCTGGAAAATGCTTCCGTTCATTCTGAAAGTACGGAAGAGATCGATCTGATCATTACACAGACAAAAGAGTGTGTTTCTTTTTCTGTCCGTGACTACGGAAAGGGAATCGATCCCGAACAGCTTCCTTATATATTTGAAGGTCAGCGCAGTTCCGGAAAAAATTCAGACCACCATAAAGGAATCGGAATCGGTCTGTCAATCTGTAAGACGATCATAGAAGCTCATGGAGGGAAATTAACCGCTGTCAATCACAAACACGGCGCCGAATTTATTTTTACACTTCCAAAAGAAAAGGAGGTTGAAGCAAATGCCTAAATTTTCAGTCTTAATCATTGAAGATGAAAAAAATATACAAACTTTCATGGGAAAGGTTTTAAAACGTCATGACTATCAGGTTCTTTATGCCGATACCGGTAAGCAAGGACTGGAAATGATCCGTTCCCGATGCCCGGATCTTATCCTTCTTGATCTGGGACTTCCGGACATGGACGGCTGTTCTATTATCCGGGACGTCCGTACATGGGCAAGTACTCCGATCATCGTTATTTCCGCCCGCACTGCCGAACGGGAAAAGGTTGCGGCTCTTGATCTGGGTGCTGATGATTATATTACAAAACCATTCGGAACTTCCGAGCTTCTTGCACGGATCCGCGCTTCCCTCAGACACAGCAATCGTCTGCTCACTGACAGCACCTTCTATATCCGTCCTTACCGACATAAGGATTTAATACTTGACTTTTCCAAACGGCTGCTCACGATTCGCGGCAATGCTGTCCATCTGACTCCGATCGAATATAAGATTGTAGCATATCTGGCGCAAAATTCCGGAAAAGTCATTACATATGCATCGATTCTTTCAAATGTATGGGGACCTTACGCTGATAATGACAATAAGATTCTTCGTGTCAACATGGCCAATATCCGCCGAAAAATCGAAGAAGATCCCGCACAGCCTCAATACATTTTTACCGAAGTCGGAGTCGGCTATCGTATGGCTGAAGATGAAGATGAGTAAATGTTAAAAACCCGCTAAGGTTTTTGCCGCTTTATTCCATTTTACACTTTGCTCCTTTAAAATAGAGACTGATTTGTTTTTATTTCATTTGTTTTGCACAGAAAATTATTTTTTTGTGTAAAACCGCAAAATTTATTTTAAGGAGTGACCTACAATGAATATCGGTTTAATTTTACTTATGCTAATCGGAGGCTCTGTCGGAGTTTTTTCTACACTCTACATTCTGATCAGCCTTCCTGTCATAATTTTTCTGAAGATTTATCGAAAAATTCGATTCGGAGCTTCTCTTTATGATTAAATAAAATCAATGATTTTCTTATCTTATGCATGTTTTTTACAGAGCTGAACAAAAAACTCCGTATACGTCACCGGGTTTTATCCCGAATCTGTATACGGAGTTTTTATTTTATCTTATTCTTTGTCTTTCTTGTTTATTATTCTTGCACTTTCTTGCTTAGCAGAACAATGATCTTTTATTCTTCTGTGACAAAAGCCTCTTCATCATCTGCTTCTTCTGTATCCATCACTTCATCCGTCAACGCTGTCTCTTCGTTTTCCAAACTTTCATTTACTGCATCTGCGCTTACTGCCTCAGCGTTTTCCGCTTCTGCATTCTCTCCTTCTGCGCTCTCTTCAGTTTCAAGTTCCTCTGCCAGCATCGCTTCTGCTCTGGCATCTGTATTTAACGCTACGTCACGATATTTTTTCATACCCGTACCCGCCGGAATATGTTTACCGATAATTACGTTTTCTTTCAGACCGACAAGATGATCGACTTTTCCTTTGATTGCCGCTTCGGTAAGAACTTTCGTTGTTTCCTGGAAAGATGCGGCTGAAAGGAAGGAATCTGTAGCAAGTGAAGCTTTCGTAATACCAAGCATGATCTGCTCGCCTATAGCCGGCTCTTTTCCTTCTTCTTCAAGACGCTCGTTTACTTCATTGAATTCAAGAACGTCAACCATTGTTCCCGGAAGGAATTCTGTATCACCCTTCTCTTCGATGCGGACTTTCTTCAACATCTGGCGAACGATAACCTCGATATGCTTATCGTTGATCTCAACACCCTGCAGACGGTATACTCTCTGCACTTCCTGAAGCATATAATCCTGAACGGCTCTAAGACCTTTGATCTTCAGAATATCATGCGGATTTACACTACCTTCCGTCAGTTCGTCTCCGGCTTCAAGCATCACGCCGTCCTGTATTTTAATACGAGAACCGTACGGGATCAAATACGCCTTTGATTCGCCTGTCTCATCATTTGTAACGATGATCTCACGTTTCTTCTTCGTGTCGGAAATCATTGCGCGTCCGGCAAATTCCGTGATGATCGCAAGACCTTTCGGCTTTCTCGCCTCGAAAAGCTCCTCGACACGCGGAAGACCCTGTGTGATATCGTCACCGGCAACTCCTCCTGTATGGAACGTACGCATTGTAAGCTGTGTTCCCGGCTCACCGATCGACTGGGCAGCCACAATACCAACTGCTTCTCCGACCTGAACCGCTTCTCCTGTCGCCATGTTTGCTCCGTAACATTTTGCACATACGCCGTTCTTACATTTACATGTAAGGATCGTACGGATCTTCACTTTCTTCAGTGACTCGCCGTTCTCATCCACGCCTTTTTTCATAACGCGTTCCGCGCGGCGCGGTGTGATCATGTGGTTTGCTTTTACGAGTACATTTCCGTCTTTATCTTTGATGTCCTCACAGGAATAGCGTCCTGTAATACGCTCCTGAAGGCTCTCAATCTCTTCATTTCCATCCATAAATGCAGATACATACATTCCCGGAATCTCTTTTCCTTCTTCTGCACAATCAGAATCATGGATAATCAATTCCTGAGATACGTCTACAAGACGTCTCGTCAGGTAACCTGAATCGGCTGTACGAAGAGCCGTATCTGACAGACCTTTACGAGCACCATGAGCAGACATGAAATATTCAAGTACGTCAAGACCTTCACGGAAGTTTGATTTGATAGGCAACTCGATCGTACGTCCTGTCGTATCTGCCATAAGTCCACGCATACCTGCAAGCTGCTTGATCTGCTTATCAGATCCACGGGCTCCGGAGTCAGCCATCATAAAGATGTTATTATATTTATCAAGACCTGTCAGCAGAGCCTCTGTCAGCTTATCATCGGTTGCTTTCCAAGTTTCGACAACTTCTTTATAACGCTCTTCTTCTGTTATAAGACCACGTTTGTAATTCTTTGTGATTTTATCTACGGTATTCTGTGCTTCCTCGATCATCTGAGGTTTCTGCGGCGGCACCGTCATATCTGAAATTGATACAGTCATAGCCGCTCTTGTAGAGAATTTGTATCCGATTGCCTTTACATTGTCAAGCACTTCCGCTGTTTGTGTTGCTCCGTGAGTATTGATTACTTTTTCAAGAATCTGTTTCAACTGTTTCTTTCCGACATGGAAATCAACCTCGAGAAGCAGCTCGTTTCCTTCTACCTCTCGATCTACGAATCCAAGATCCTGCGGAATAATCTCATTAAACAAAAGACGTCCGAGTGTCGCATCGATCGTTCCTGTCTTCTCAGTTCCGTCCGGCATCATTCTAGTTACACGAACTTTGATTCGCGAGTGGAGCGTAATATATCCGTTCTCATATGCAAGAATTGCTTCGCTCATGCTCTTAAAGAACATTCCTTCGCCCTTTACTCCCGGTCTTTCCTGCGTCAGATAATAAATACCGAGAACCATATCCTGTGAAGGAACCGCCACCGGTCCTCCGTCAGACGGTTTCAGCAGGTTGTTCGGTGAAAGAAGCAAGAAACGGCACTCTGCCTGAGCTTCCTGTGACAGCGGAACGTGTACCGCCATCTGGTCACCGTCGAAGTCGGCATTGTACGCTGTACAAACGAGCGGATGGAGCTTGATTGCCTTACCTTCTACAAGAATCGGCTCAAATGCCTGGATACCGAGTCTGTGAAGCGTGGGGGCGCGGTTAAGCATAACCGGATGTTCCTTGATCACTTCCTCAAGAACATCCCAAACTTCCGGCTGAAGTCTCTCTACCATTTTCTTTGCATTTTTTATATTATGTGCTGTTCCGTTTGCCACAAGTTCTTTCATAACAAACGGTTTAAACAGTTCGATTGCCATCTCTTTCGGAAGACCGCACTGATAAATCTTAAGTTCCGGTCCTACGACGATAACAGAACGTCCCGAATAGTCGACACGTTTTCCAAGCAGGTTCTGACGGAAACGTCCGGATTTACCTTTCAGCATATCTGAAAGTGATTTCAGTGCTCTGTTTCCCGGGCCTGTAACCGGACGTCCACGGCGTCCGTTGTCGATCAAAGCGTCTACCGCTTCTTGAAGCATACGTTTTTCATTTCTTACAATAATGTCCGGCGCTCCAAGCTCAAGCAGTCTTTTCAGACGATTGTTTCTGTTAATGATTCTTCTGTACAGATCATTCAAATCACTTGTCGCAAAACGGCCTCCGTCAAGCTGTACCATAGGACGAAGATCCGGCGGAATAACCGGAATTGCAGAAAGGATCATCCATTCCGGACGGTTGCCCGACTCACGGAACGCCTCAACAACTTCAAGGCGTTTCACGATTCTCGCTCTCTTTTGACCTGTCGCATTTTCCAACCCTGCCTGAAGTTCTGCATATTCTTTTTCAAGATCGATGCTTTCCAGAAGTTCTTTGATTGCCTCGGCTCCCATGCCTACGCGGAATGAGCCGCTGCCCCACTTCTCTTTCTGTTCCTGATACTCTGTCTCAGAGAGAATCTGTTTATACTGAAGATCCGTCTCTCCTTTGTCGAGAACAATGTATGAAGCAAAGTAAAGCACTCTTTCCAATGTTCTCGGAGAGATATCAAGGATCAATCCCATACGGCTCGGAATTCCCTTGAAATACCAGATATGAGACACCGGAGCGGCAAGGGCGATATGCCCCATACGCTCACGACGCACACTTGCCTTTGTAACCTCGACGCCGCATCGGTCACAAACAACACCTTTGTAACGGATCTTTTTATATTTTCCACAATGACACTCCCAGTCTTTGCTCGGTCCGAAGATTCTCTCACAGAACAGTCCGTCTTTTTCCGGTTTTAATGTTCTGTAGTTGATCGTCTCCGGCTTTGTAACCTCACCTCTTGACCATTCCATGATCTTTTCCGGTGAAGCCAGACCGATCTTGATCGCGTCAAATGTTAACGGTTGATATTGTTGTTCATTATTGTTTGGCATATATTTGGATCCTCCTCTTATTCTTCCTCATAATCGGAATACTCGTCAAACTCAATGTCCACCGGGGCATCATCATCCGGCTCTTCCTCAGGTTCAACATCCTCGAGTTCCTCGCCTACAAACTCCTTCTCACTAAATCCGTGATCACCGAAAGATTCATTCTCATCACGGTACTTTCTGTCTCCTTCGATAATGTGACGCAGATCTGTCTCGCCGTAATCTACGTTCTCCATAATCTCTACTTCTGTATTGTCATCACGCAGGACACGCACATCCAACGCAAGAGACTGAAGCTCTTTTAAAAGCACCTTAAATGACTCCGGAATACCCGGTTCCGGTATATTTTCTCCTTTGATGATCGCCTCGTAAGTCTTCACACGACCTACAACGTCGTCGGACTTCACTGTCAGGATCTCCTGCAGTGTATAAGATGCGCCGTACGCCTCCAGCGCCCAAACTTCCATCTCTCCGAAACGCTGTCCGCCGAACTGTGCTTTACCACCGAGCGGCTGCTGCGTAACGAGGGAGTAAGGACCTGTAGAACGCGCATGGATCTTATCATCTACAAGATGGTGAAGTTTCAGGTAGTGCATGTGTCCGATTGTTACCGGACTGTCGAAATACTCACCTGTACGTCCGTCTCTCAAACGCACTTTACCGTCTCTTGAGAGCGGAACGCCTTTCCAAAGGTTTCTGTGTTCTCTATTGTCAGACAGGTACTGCAATACTTCCGGAAGAAGCTCCTGTCCATGTTTTTTCTCAAACTCTTCCCACTCAAGATTGACATAATCATTTGCCAGATCAAGAGTATCCATAATGTCGATCTCGTTTGCTCCGTCAAAGACAGGCGTAGAAATGTTAAATCCAAGAGCTTTCGCCGCAAGACTCAAGTGGATCTCAAGCACCTGTCCGATATTCATACGAGACGGCACACCAAGCGGATTCAAAACAATATCCAGCGGGCGCCCGTTCGGAAGAAACGGCATATCCTCTACCGGAAGCACACGGGAAACGACACCCTTGTTACCGTGACGTCCGGCCATCTTATCTCCTACAGATATCTTTCTCTTCTGCGCGATGTAAATTCTGACCGCCTGATTTACCCCGGGTGAAAGCTCGTCGCCGTTTTCTCTTGTAAATACTTTCGCATCTACAACGATACCATACTCACCGTGCGGCACTTTCAAGGATGTATCTCTTACTTCACGGGCTTTCTCTCCGAAAATCGCACGGAGAAGTCTCTCCTCAGCCGTAAGCTCTGTCTCTCCTTTCGGAGTTACTTTTCCGACGAGAATATCTCCGGCGCGCACTTCCGCACCGATACGGATGATTCCTCTCTCATCAAGGTCTTTCAACGCATCATCGCCGACGCCCGGAATATCTCTCGTGATCTCTTCAGGTCCGAGTTTTGTATCTCTTGCCTCTGCCTCATATTCTTCGATATGAACAGAAGTATAAACATCATCCTGTACAAGTCTCTCACTCAGAAGAACAGCATCCTCGTAGTTATAACCTTCCCATGTCATAAAACCGATGAGCGGGTTCTTACCAAGAGCCATCTCTCCGCCTGATGTAGACGGTCCATCTGCAATAACCTGTCCTGCCGCAACAACGTCGCCTTTATTAACGATCGGACGCTGATTGTAACAGTTACTCTGGTTGCTTCGCTGGAATTTTGTCAGCTTATAAGATGTCTTCTTGCCGTCTTCTTCGCGGACAACGATCTCTTTTGACGTAGAGCTTTCTACTGTTCCCGCCCGTTCTGCGACAACACATACTCCCGAGTCAACGGCAGCTTTTACTTCCATACCCGTACCGACTACCGGAGCCTCTGTCGTCAGAAGCGGAACTGCCTGACGCTGCATGTTCGATCCCATAAGAGCACGGTTGGCATCGTCGTTTTCAAGGAACGGAATCAGAGCCGTAGCGACTGAGAATACCATCTTCGGAGAAACATCCATGTAATCGAACTTGCTTCTCTCGTATTCCTGTGTTTCCTCTCTGTAACGACCGGATACATTTTTATGAATAAAGTGGCCTTCTTCATCAAGCGGTGTATTCGCCTGTGCCACATGATAATTGTCTTCTTCGTCAGCTGTCATATAAACAACTTTTTCTGTAACGACCGGATTTTCCGGATCAGACTTATCAATCCAACGATATGGCGCTTCAACAAATCCATACTGATTAATTCGCGCATATGTTGCCAAAGAGTTGATCAGACCGATGTTCGGACCTTCAGGCGTCTCGATCGGACACATTCTTCCATAGTGTGAATAATGTACGTCTCGAACCTCGAATCCGGCGCGATCTCTGGAAAGACCTCCCGGTCCAAGTGCGGAAAGACGTCTCTTATGTGTCAACTCTCCAAGCGGGTTGTTCTGATCCATAAACTGAGACAACTGAGAAGAACCGAAGAACTCTTTCACCGCTGCCGTCACCGGTTTGATATTGATCAGTGACTGCGGGGAAATTCCTTCCTGATCCTGTGTCGTCATACGCTCACGGACAACTCTTTCTAATCTTGAAAGACCGATTCTGTACTGATTCTGGAGCAATTCTCCTACTGCGCGGATACGGCGGTTACCCAAATGGTCAATGTCATCATCCGTTCCCATGCCATATTCAAGATGCATATTATAGTTGATGGACGCGAGGATGTCCTCTTTTGTAATATGCTTCGGGATCAAATCGTGAATGTCACGTTTGATCAACGCTTTCATCTCTTCGATGTCTCCTGCGGACTCTTCGATAATTCCCGCCAAAACCGGATAATATACCTGCTCCGTAACACCTACTTCTTCAGGATCGATATCTGTAACAGCCTGAAAATCTACCATCATATTAGAAAGGATCTTGATGTTTCTCTCTTCATCTTCACCTTCTACCCACAGATAAGGAACGGCATTGTTCTGGATCTTATCTGCAAGTTCACGAGTAATCTTCGTACCTTTTTCAGCAACTATCTCTCCCGTAAGCTGACTCACCGCATCCTCTGCAAGTATGCAGCCTGCAATACGGTTTTTCAGCATCAGTTTCTTATTGAATTTATAACGTCCAACCTTTGCGAGATCATATCTTCTCGGATCAAAGAACATGCTGTTGATCAGACTTTCCGCGCTGTCTACTGCAAGCGGCTCGCCCGGGCGGATCTTCTTGTACAGTTCCAAAAGACCTTCCTGATAACTCTCCGCAGTGTCCTTTGTAAAGCTTGCAAGGATCTTCGGCTCTTCACCGAAAAGATCAACAATCTCTGCATTCGTTCCGATACCAAGTGCACGGATCAGCACTGTGATCGGAACTTTTCTTGTACGATCGACGCGCACATAAAAAACGTCGTTGGAGTCTGTCTCATATTCAAGCCATGCGCCTCGGTTTGGGATCACTGTAGATGAGTACAGTTTCTTTCCGAGTTTATCATGAGCAATGCCATAATAAATTCCCGGAGAACGCACGAGCTGACTGACGATAACACGCTCTGCACCGTTGATAACAAATGTACCCGTCTTTGTCATCAGCGGAAGATCTCCCATAAAAATCTCATGCTCGTTAATCTCATCAGTCTCTTTATTGTGGAGACGGACTCTCACTTTTAAGGGAGCAGCATAAGTCGCATCGCGCTCTTTACACTCATCGATCGTATATTTCACATCGTCCTCGCAAAGTGTGAAATCTACGAATTCCAGACTTAAGTGTCCGCTGTAATCAGCGATCGGGGAAATATCGTCGAACACCTCTTTGAGTCCTTCGTCAAGAAACCATTGATAGGAATCTTTTTGAACTTCAATGAGGTTAGGCATCTCCAATACTTCTTTCTGCCGTGAGTAACTCATGCGGAAACTTTTTCCGGTTTTAATGGGACGGATTCTGTTTTTCTCCATTGACGTTTCACTCCTCTATCATTTTTTCAATCATTCCTCTTTCGTTGTCCGCATCTCCTTTGTCGGACAACATCGAATGACCTGAATCTTTACAAACGGGACTTCTCTTGCATCTCAATTATTCCCGTTATCGTGGCAGTCGCCAAAACACCGTATAAACAGAGATTTTGGCACGTTGCTTCGCGTAAATGAAAAGAGCCTTGTAATAGTAATAACGCTTCTAATACGGCATACCTTTCCATAATAGTGCATTTTTAACTATAACACAAAGCTCTTTTCGTTGTCAATAACATTTCCCATTTTTTTCTTGACATTTTTCTTCATATATGATATTATGCGTCACTTTTCGACAAACGGCGATGTTTAACGTAAACGCACAACAAAGACAAAAGAACCGCAGAAGCATTTTATCTTCTGCGGTTGATTTTCTTAAGACCGTCTTACTTAAAGACGTTCATAAAGTTATCGGAAACTCCGATTATTTCATGCTAACTTCTGCACCTTCTGCCTCAAGTTTAGCTTTGATCTCCTCAGCCTCTGCTTTGGAAACACCCTCTTTGAGTGTCTTCGGAGCGTTGTCAACAAGCTCTTTTGCTTCTTTCAGTCCAAGACCTGTGATCTCGCGAACTGCTTTGATAACTTTAACTTTGGAAGCTCCTGCAGATACGAGTTCTACGTCAAACTCATCTTTTTCTTCTGCTGCTGCGCCACCGTCTGCTGCTGCTGCAACTACAACGCCTGCTGCTGCAGATACACCAAACTCTTCTTCACATGCTTTTACTAATTCATTTAACTCTAATACTGATAACTCTTTGATCGCTTCGATCATTTCAGCTGTTGTCATTTTAGCCATTTTTGATATCCTCCATTTTTAAATTTACTCTGCCGGACTCTTCTTCTGATCTCCGGTTCAGATTTTGTTCCTTTTTACATTGCGCCGCATATCCGGCACATCTGTATTTTACTCCTCTGCTGCCGCTTCTTCGGCCGGAGCCTCTGTTGCTGCCTCGCCGTCTTTCTCAGCGATCTGTTTAATAACACGAGCAAAGTTTGTAATCGGTGACTGCAAGCTTCCGAGCAATTTGGAGAGAAGTACCTCTCTTGACGGAATCTTAGCCAGTTCATTCAATCCGGCTACATCATATACAGTTCCTTCAATTACACCGGCTTTCATCTCAAGTTTGTCTGCTGTCTTAGCAAACTCTGCAAGAATTCTGGCCGGAGCTGTCGCATCTTCCTTAGATACGCAAAGTGCGCTCGGTCCTTCTAAATACTCATCCAGACCCGCGAACTCTGTTCCTTCAAATGCTCTCTTCATCATTGTGTTCTTACATACTTTGTAAGTAACGCCGGCTTCTCTGAGCTTTTTACGAAGCTCTGTATCCTGTGCTACTGTAAGTCCACGGTAGTCAACGATAACTACAGACTGAGCATCTTTGATGTCTTCTGCGATAGCTGCTACGATCGGTTGTTTTAATTCAACTTTTGCCACGTCCAGGTGCACCTCCTTATAGATTTTAAATGACTGCGTCCTGAGACCTTCAATCATCGGAAGCGCCGAAAGGCACATCCCGGGATTGCAGGCGATTACCAACATCCCGGGCAACCCCGAACTTTGGCTCGTCGCCTATACAAAAAACCTCTGCGACAGAAGACACAGAGGTTTACAAATGTTCTTTTTAAAAAGAATTCGTATCTTCCTCGGCAGGCGTTCTCAACCTTATGCCTAACGGCACCTGCTGTCTTCGGCAGTCAATTACTTTTATAAAATATCACTACTCATCCAAATTGTCAAGCACTTTTTTCACATATTGTTCCGCTTCACCTTCCGATAAAGAAAACTCTTCCTCATTATATTCCGTCAAAATCATATCGATTACCTCCGACCGATTTTTACGAAGTATTTCAGACAAAATTCCCTGACGGATGCAAGTGTCTACCGCCCGCTCTACCGCCTCTTCAAACGGAAGTTCTCCTGACATCTGCTGACGGATCATTGCGACAAACCGGGAATATTCCCGCAGTGTCACACACTTTTCCATAAGTTCTCTGTTGTGACCAAAATTAATATTCAGCACAACCGCTTTACATTCAAGCGCCGGCGGCACTTCTTTTCCCGTCTTAACAAACAAGTCGCTTAGTTTCAGTTCCTGTCGTTCCGGCTCTTGTTTCGTTCCGTTATAAAAAACAATATACTGCGGGAACGGGATATGTAAAGGAACGTTCATATAGAGCTTTTGTTTCACATCTTCGATCCGTTCCCGATAAAGCGACGCAAAGTAAAACAATCCTCTCAGCGGCAGATTTGGACTATATGAACTTTGATGTTCATATAAATTCATCACATCACCGATAATAAAGGACAAGTCATTCTTCATTCCCATGTACACAACATCTTCAATCGTTGTGATCGTCAGTTCATCGGGATTCGTATACGCGCTGTCATTAACCACGTTATACAGCTCCGGAAGTTCCTTTTTATCTCGAAAAATAATACGGAAAACCCTGTCTTTATACTTCCTGTGTATTCTTTTATTTTTCAACCGATTTCCTCCTTCATTGTAGCAAACATAATTATATGAAGCAATCAAAAATACGCGCTTTCCTCAGCGCCTTTATCCCTTTTTCTTTTCTCATGTTTTTTTACAAATTTGATTTTCACTGCAGCGACTGCCGCAAGATTATTAGAATTCAACGAAATAAAACCGGTTCTTTTTCTTCCCACATTCTCAGAAAACTGAATTTGTGATAAAAGAATAACACATCTTCTATTTTTGCACAAATATTTTATCTTTTTTCAATGACAGAATTCCTGTCATTAATTCACCATTACAAAATCTGTATCTGGGAGATGTCTGTATCTTATTTCGATTGTACGAACTACTATTTCGATATCGGAAGATCTGATATGGGATTACTCATACACAAAAGGCGATGCTTTACACGCACCGCCTTTTGTATTTCATACAGCATCTTACGAATCAGATGTTTTTTATTTCACTCTTTTTCTTCTAAAGAATGTTACTACAGCGATTCCACCTGCTGCCAGAAGAACTGTCAGATATCCTGCGATATTTGCGCTGTCTCCTGTGACAACCGCTGTGCTGCCAACGTTTCCGCCGTTTCCGCCCGGTGTCGGATTCGGCTGCGTCTTAGGAACAAGACCTTTATAAGCTGCTTCCAGAGCCGCTTTCGCCGCATTCACATCATCTTGTGTCGCATTCGGATTTGCAAGGATCTTTTCTGCTTCTGCACGGGCTTTATCAAATGCCGCCCAGCTTTCTGCTGTGTACCCGTCCGATTTAATGTCTTTATACGCTTCATAAAGATTCTTCAGTCCGCTTACATCTGCAGCGCCCGGGTCTGGATCCGGTGTCGGGTCTGGATCCGGCTTCGTTTCCTCTTTCTTGAGTGATTTAAACGCTTTTTCAAGATTCTCCGCCGCTTTATCCACTCTTTCCTGTGTTGCTTTTTCATTTGCAAGAACCGTTTCCGCCTCTGTACGTGCTTCAGCAAATGCCGTCCAACTTTCTGCTGTATACCCGTCTGCTTTGATACCTTTATATTTATTATAAAGCTCCTGCAGTTTGCTCTTATCCACTTTGCCCGGTTCTGGATCTGAAGTTACCTTGTCCTCTAAAATGAGAGATGTCATTGCTTTTGATAATTCTCTCTTCATGATTTCCACATCATTCGCATCTGCATTTTCCGCAGACGCCAATTCTTCTGCCTCTGCAATCTTGTTCTGAAGCGCATCCCATGATTCTTTTGTAAATCCTTCATTCTTGATTGCTTTTGCCTCGGTGATCACAGCAGTCAAACCTTCAATATCTGCCGGAACGTCGGCCTGATGCAGTTTTAATTCTGCCGCAGCGCCATTGTTATTTGCCGCCTCCAGATAAACCAGACGCACATGTTTCGTAGTAACTTTGTTAAAATCAATTACTTTTGTATCCGCATTATTTTTCAATGTGCCTTCTGCATGCTTCGTATAATTTGTTCCGTCATTGCTGATCTGAATCTCATACTTAGTCACATTTCCGTTTGTTCCTGTCTGACGCGGCACATAAGTAAGTCCGTCAACCGCCATTGGTTCTTCCATTTCAAGATCGATCCAATGGGGCATAGTTGTGATATCCCACTTTGAATGCCAGATTGTGTTTGTGTCTCCATCCAGCGCTTTATCCGGCGCAGATCCGTTATCCTGATGCGAGGATGCTGTCGCCGTAAGTTTTGCATTATCTACATAGTTGACATTTCTTTCTTCAACCAGTGTCAGACCTGCCAGAGCATCTGCCAGCATTTTCTCATAACCGTCTACCGTACTCTGCATTTCTTCCGGCAGTCCGGTACGAATCTGCGAAAGCACGTACTCAAGCCATGCCGCCGATTCTTCTGTAAACGGAGAAAGATCCGACGGGATTGTCTTCTTGAGCGTTTCAATTCTGCTGTAGTCCGCTTCTTTGTAATCGCTGTCGTCTAAAACTGCTTTTATCTCTGCCGCCAAGTCATTGATTGCCGACGCGTCAGGATTATAAGCTGCAAATATCGCCTCTGCCTCTTTTACAAGCTGGGCAAGTTGTGCATTTTCCGTTTTTCCGATTACCTGATTTGCAGTAAGCACTGCGTAATCAAGCGGCATTGTAGACGCAAAATCAGCATTCGTTCCAAGGCGGACGTCGTCCACGTAACCTGTGAACGCATTCTTAGTACTTCCGATTCTTTCGATCGGGAACATCGTTGTCGCAAGCAGCGGTCTTCCCTCTACCCGTTCATCGTCTCCAAGTACGTCTCTTAACTCTCCGTTGACATAGAGATATGTCTTATTCTGCTCATTTTTAAATTCCAGTTCTACCCATTCATTGACAGGCAGTTTATAGTTAAAGGAATAATCATGATTTTCTCTTGTGAAACCAACCTTTCCGGTTTCTTTTTGAACTGCTTTGATCGTTCCGTAGCTGCTTTCAAAGAGAATCTGTTCTTCGTCGCCGTCTGTTGTCCTCTTTACTTTTACGCGCAAATCATTTCCAAGTCCTGCCGTCGCAAGATCTGTACTTACATAGCTTTCTTTGCCTTCGAGCTTCAGCGCGTTTCTTCCGTCTACGCTTTCGATAGCGGCATTCTTTCCTTCTTTAAGATCCTGTCCGCTGCCGGAAGCATCTTTCATATTATCCATCGGATAATGAACTGCCGCGCCTTCTTCGTTTTTCTCTGTCTCGTATGTAAAGTTTGTCCGCGGAGCTGTTCCAAGCGCCGCATAATCTTCTTTTGCCGCGCTTAAGTCTTTATTTCCTTTTCCCCACAGCTTTGCGCCAAACAATGCGATCTCATTGTCGATACGATCATATACGTCATATTCGCTGACACCGTTTTCCAGATAGTCTGTCATGTCGTTCCATACCGCAATAGCGCCGCCGATCATCTGTTTATCTCCTGCCGGAATTGTCACTCCGCCGATAGAGTTGATTGCCAGATTATATAATGTATCTTCATTCAGATAATCATAGTAATAGCCGGCATTCGGAACAATGTAGTAATTTCCGTCGTTGCAGTTGATCAAATCGTAACCCTGCTCGTACATCTTGTCCATATTTGCCCAGCCAAAGTTCCACAGGTTCATCTGCACGCCTTCGCTGCGCACCGAAGTTTCTCCCTTGATCGTGGAAAGACTTCCCCAGATACGCGGCGTACGTCCGCTGTCCTGCACATACTTAAGCATGTCGTCCGCAAACTTTCTGTATGCTTCCGGCGCCGCCGTATATTCATCCGCGCCGACATGTACGACCGTATCTTTATCGAATACCGGATCGGACAGATCTTTTCCCATATATTCATTGAAAATACTCTGTACGAATTCCAGACTTTCATCATATTTTTCTTTCAGCGCAAGATGATCGTTGTCTCTTCCGTATGTACCGTGACGCAGATCCGGTCTTACCTTTGTCAAAGCAAGAGAATGTGCCGGCGTATCGATCTCCGGTACAATATCCACTCCGTATACCCTTGATTCCTGAATCAGGTTTCGGAACTCGTCTTTTGTATAGAATACGTCTTTACTCGTCAGATCCGCCTTATACAGACCGTCTTTTCCGCCTTCTTTAATATCAGATTCCAGACGGAATGCAGAATATGCCTGCATCGGATCTTCTCCGATCTGGGAATAGTGCTCCAGCGGGATCAGGTTATCGTTCAGATGGATCTGGAAGTCGTTCATCTTATACCATGACATCTGTTTTACCGTATCTTCCAGCCAGTCCATTGTAAACGTCTTACGTCCGACATCCAAAATGAATCCGCGCACTTTATAAAGCGGGTAGTCTCTTGCAACACCCTGCGGAATATTTCCGTTCGCTTTCAGGCTCTGTAAAATCGTTCTTGTTGCCCAGAATGCTCCTGTTGTTGTCTCCGCTTCTACCGCAGTCTTTTCATCTACCGTCATAAGGTAGCCTTCCTCCTGCAGTCCCTTTCCTTCTTTTGTCAGCGCAAAGAAAAAGTCGCCTGCATTCGCCGAATCTGCAGTTACTACAGGGAGCGTCTGTCCCATAATTGCCTCATAATCTTTTGCAAATGCATCTGCCATTTCCTGAAGTTCTGCATCTTTAATGACAATACGGCTTCCCGCATTCGGAGCAAACGTTCCGGCATTTCCCTTCCATTCTCTGATTTCCGGCAAAACGTCCGGCGCTGCGTTATCTCCTTCTTTCGTTTCATATTCTCCCGGAACTGTTACCGGAATTTCCTTGAAACGATAAGAGCCGTTTTCTTTATTCTCGATTTTAAAGGAAACTTTCACTGTCGTATCTACAACCGGCTGATAAAGATTCAAATCCGCATCTACAACCTGTTCATAATCCGTTCCGTTATATGTTACCTTTTCCGTTTTTGTTTCTTCCGGAATATGGACTGTCAGCTTCTTATCACCCTTTTTCGGAGTATCAACCGAGATTCCTTCCTCGATATCTACCTTAGGCTCGCCGCCGTATACTTCCATTTCATAAATCGAGATCGAATTCCAGCTTGCCCCTTCATTATCAGGATCATTCTTTGTAAATGAATTGATGTACAAGCGCACATATCTTGCTTTCTCAACTTTATCCAACACGATTGCATCTTTCAATGCCTTCGGACGATCCTGTACGTGCTTCACATCTTTCCAATCGGATTCCGCCGGCGCTTCTGCCGTGTTTGCGATCTGGATCTTATAGTCCGTCGCTTTTCTTGTTTCCCAGAAAATACAGACTGTTTTTACATCCATTTCTTTTCCGAGATCGACATAAATCCAGTGCGGGGCGTCCGCTACCGCGCTACTCCATCTTGAGCTTCGATCTTTTGTGTTGCCGTCAAACGCTTTCGCCGCGATCAAACTATTATCTTCTGTAGAATCTGCTGCTGCCGTTTTTTTCAGAGCCACGTTTTCTTCCGGGTCTTGCGGTTTTTCCGGAGTTGTCTCTTCTTTATCACGGATCTCAAATTCGCGAATCGAAACGCTGTCAAAAGCTCCTGTTTTCAACGACTCCACCGTCAGCTTCACGTATCGGTAACTTACCGGTTTTTCCAGCGTTACCACTGTATCCTGCGGAAAACCTTCCGCCTGTTTATCCTCCGACTGATGGATCAAAGTCCACTTTGAATTGTCGTTAGAACCTTCGATTTTGAACTTCCCGATCAACTGTTTTCCTACGGTAACTCCTGTACCGCCTTCACTTAAGATGCGGAACTGCGTAAAGGACTTTTGTTCTCCCAAGTCCACTTGCAGCCATCCCGGGGCCGCACCTTCAGAAGACCACCGCGTTTCATCGTTGCCGTCAACTGCCTTTGACGCGCTCATATCATTACCGTTTTGATTGTACTGGGCATTTGCAGTCGCCTGACATCCCAAAGCCAGATTCACCGCCTTGTCCTCTGCCCCTTCCGCAAGAGAAAGCATCCCATTTGACAAGACGCAGCTTGCGCATAATGATACCGCCAATAGTCTTTTGAATGACTTTTTCACGTTATGCATTGCTTCCTTGTTCCTCCTTTTTCATAACTTTTTCTCGGAAATAATCCCCTGATTTCCTCATAATACAAGAAAAAAGGCAATCCCTGCTTTACCACCCATATAATCAGTTAAAAAGGTCTTGCCTGCTCTGTACAGCAATACTCTGTCACATATTTTCTTGTATCATCTAAATAATGTTACCAATTTTCAACAAAAATGTCAAATTATTTTCCGCTTTTTGCACCACTTTCCCTACCGGTTTCATTACTATCTTACAGCTTTAAAACTATCGTTCCCTCATATTTCCCCCTTTATTTTTGGTAATTATATACAAACCTTCCCATAAATATCTTTCGGAACGTACGCTTTCACTTCAATCCCTTCCGGAACATACTTCTCCGACAAAAGTTGTCCACGACTTCGGATAAGCTGAATTTTCGATGCTTCCGAGAAATCATACAAACGCTCCACATAGATCTGTTCTCTTCGTACGATCTCGAGAAGCGCCTTTTTTAGTTCTGCAAGACCTTCTCCTGTTTTTGCCGAAGCCGGAATTGAATATTCCGCCTGAAAATCCCGATAGCTGCCTGCCGACTCGAGTTTATCCTGCTTATTAAAAAGTGTGATCACCGGTCGGTCTGCCGCTCCAAGCTGACGCAATGTATCGTAAACGACATGCATTTGCTCATCCATTTGCGGATTAGACGCATCTACCACATGAATAATAATGTCCGCATACTTCGCTTCTTCTAACGTACTTTTAAACGCTTCCACAAGGTGATGAGGCAGTTTTCTTATAAAACCGACCGTATCTGTAACTAATATTTCCTGCGTATTATCGAGAACAAGAGAGCGGGTTGTAGTATCTAATGTAGAAAACAGCATGGCGTCTTCTAAAATGCCGGCATTTGTCAGCACATTTTCTATACTGCTCTTTCCCGCCGATGTATATCCTACTAAAGCCGCCACCTTTAATCCCGACTGTTTTCTCTGTGTCCGTATTAATTCCCGATGCTTTTCCACGTCTTTTAGTTCTTTTTTCAGTCTGCTGATCCGTTCTCTGATCAAACGCCTGTCCATCTCCAGCTTTTTTTCTCCCGGACCTCTCGTTCCGATCCCCCCGCCGAGACGGGATAAAGATCTGCCAAGCCCCGCCAGTCTTGACGCTCTGTATCGAAGCTGAGCAAGCTCCACCTGGATCTTTCCTTCTCCCGATACTGCCCGCGCCGCAAAAATATCAAGGATCAAAAGCGTCCTGTCTATAATTTTACATGACAGTTCTTCTTCAAGGTTGCCTAATTGTGCGCTCGTCAGCTCATCGTCGCAAATAATCCCCGTCGCGTCAGTCTCCCATATAAGATCTTTGAGTTCCGTCAATTTGCCTTTCCCGATATATGTTCCCGGATGCGCGCTCTCTCTTGGCTGGATCAGCCTGCCGACTACAGCCGCTTTTGCAGTTTTCGCCAATTCCGAAAGTTCGTCAAGCGAACGGTTTGCCGCATCTTCATTTCCCGTATCGATTCCGACGAGGATCACCCTCTCGTCGATTTGCTCCATCTCATACATATTATTTCTCCGAATTTTCTTTTATGAGAATTTTCCCTTCACAAAGATTTTCCCTCCACATAGATTTTCCCTCCACATAGATTTTCCCTTTACGTAGATTTTCCTTTCACGAAAAATTCCCTTTCATGAGAACTTTCTTTTGCCAAACGGTGTTTATCTCGTTTCCAAAAACTCGGCTTCTCTTTCCATCGCCGTATCTTCCGGATATTCGATCAGATACTCGGACGCTTTTTGCTTCGCGTTTTCCCAATCAGCCAGTTTTTCATAACAGACAACTTCGTTATATCTCATCTCCTGAATCATTTCAGCAGAATCTTTTCCATTTTCCGAATTCTTCTCTTCTTCACCTGACATATCTGTTTCCGCCATGGCAAGACCCGCCTGTATATATTCAAGAGCCGCCTCGTAATCCTCTGTCTTCATTGCACAAATACCCATCAGATTATAGATCTGAGTCGTCTGTACTACTCCTGTGTCAACAGCTTTTTTAAACGCATCGAGAGCCGAGCTATACTCCTCCTGCTCATAATATGTCATCGCAAGTCCCCGATACCCCTCTGCCGATTTCTTCTTATCCTTTTCTTCAGTCAGTTTTTCAAACTGTGCCTGCGCCTCTTTATAATCTCCTGCCTCCAATGCCTCTACACCTGATTTCGCACTGTTTGCACAGCCTGATGCCACAGTCGGCACAGCCATACAAAGAACTGCCGCCAACACGATCTGTTTTTTGATTTTCACGATTCGTTTACACCCCCGATTCCGGATACTTCATCATCCAAAATGAATTCAAAATATTAATTACCATCACAACCATGTCTGCTATAATAGCGCTTTGCATCGTCACAAGACCGAAAAACGCAAGTATGACTAAAAATACTTTCATACCGATCGCAAACAATACATTTCCCCGTACAGACCGGATCGTTCCTTTTGCGATCCGCACCGCATTTATAATCTTCGACGGCTCATCTTCCATAAGGATAATGTCCGCCGCCTCAAGCGCGGCATCCGCGCCGAGACCGCCCATCGCGATGCCGATGTCTGCAAGCGCCAAAACAGGCGCGTCATTCATTCCATCTCCTACAAACGCCAATTTTTCATTTTCCATGCGGTCATTGCAAAACTCTTCCAGAAGCTGCACTTTATCTTCCGGCATCAGCTCCGCATAAACGCTGTCGATTTTCAGCTCTGCCGCCACTTTTTCCGCCGTACGCTCGTTATCTCCGGTCAGCATAACCGTTCCCATATTTTTCTTTCGCATCCAGCGCATCAGTTTTCCCGTATCTTTACGAATCGTATCCGCAATCAATATGTATCCCGCATACTTTCCGTCAACAGCCACATGAACGGCAGTTCCGTCTTTTTCCGTCTGTGCGTAGAGGATTCCTTCCCGGTTCATCAGCCTTGTGTTCCCGGCATAAACTTCCAGTCCGTCCACAAACGCATGAACACCGTACCCCGGTTCTTCTTTCACATCTTTGATCCGCGTACTTTCAGCCGGCTTTCCATAAGCTTCCGCAAGAGACAGCGCCACCGGATGCTTTGAATAACTTTCCGCCAAAGCCGCAAGCTCCAACAGTCTTTCCTTTTCAAACTTATACGGAACAATATCTTTCACATGAAATACGCCTTCCGTCAGTGTTCCCGTTTTATCAAAAACATATGTGTCTACCCGGATCAGATCTTCCAAAACAGCTCCGCTTTTTATCAGAACGCCCTGCTTTGAAGCAGATCCTATCCCGCCCAAAAACGCAAGCGGTATAGAAACCATCAACCCGCACGGACATGCCGCCACAAGAATGATCAATCCTCTGTATATCCACTCAGCCTTCGCCTCCACAAACATCATAGGCGGGAGAATGACAGTTAAAAGCGCGATCAAAATAACGATCGGCGTATAATATTTTGTGAATTTATCTACAAAATGTACGCTCTCCGATTTGTTTTCATTTGCGCTTTCTACAAGCCGCATAATCTTCGCCGCAGTAGAATCATTGTACAGTTTCTCAACTCTGGCTTCCAACACGCTGTTCAGATTGATGCTTCCGCTGAACAGCCTGTCTCCGATCCGCACAGTGACAGGATCCGGTTCTCCTGTCAGCGCTTTCATATCAACTGTTCCCGTTCCGCTTGTCACAACCGCATCAACCGGGATCTTGTCTCCCGGATGCAGTACGATCGTCTGTCTCAAATTCAGCTCCTGCGGCGGAACAATCTTTTCTGTGTTTCCGATTTTCAGGTTCGCATATTCCGGACGAATATCAATAAATTTCGCAATAGATTTTTTCGTCCTGCTCAGAGAGATTTCTTCTACAAGTTTTCCGACCTGATAAAAGAGCATCGCCGCAACGGCTTCTTTGTAACGTCCTACAAAAAATGCTCCTACAGTCGCTATGATCATCAGTAAGTTTTCATCCAGAAACTGCTTTTTCAAAAATTTCTCTGCCTGCTCTTTATAAATACTGATCGCCGATACAATATACGGCAGTAAAAACAAAAGCATCTCCGCCTTTGATTTCATCTTTGCCTGCATGCTTATTAAGAATGCCAGCAAATATAAAACAAGACCGATACCGATCTCCAATTCCCTTTTTCTGGTTTCTCTCGTCATCCCTTTTTCCCTTTTCCGTCAACTTTTCCCTGTTCGTCAGCTTCCCCTTGTTCGTCGGCTTTCTCCTGTTTGCCGGCTTTCCCTGCCCGCCGGCTTTTCTTTTATTACTCTTGTATATGTTCCATTCCCTGATTAATAATCGTTTTAATGTGCCCGTCTGCAAGAGAATAGAATACTGTCTTTCCTTCCCTTCTGTTTTTCACGAGCTTCATCTGTTTCAAAATGCGGAGCTGATGAGAGATCGCCGACTGAGTCATATTCAGCGTCTTTGCCAGATCGCACACGCACATCTCCGAATGAAACAACACGCTTAACAATTTCAGTCTCGTCACATCTCCGAACACTTTAAAAAATTCCGCAAGATCATTCAGCTCTCTTTCTGCCGGAATGTGTTCCTTTACTTTTTTTACTACATCTTCATGAACATGTATAAAATCGCAGCGTTCTATTTCTGTTTTTTCTTCCTGCATTCGTCTTTTCCCTCCAAATATACAGTATAACGAAAAGAGGCAAAAGCATCAATATCTTTTGCCCCCAAAGCTTAAAACTTAAGATTACTTAAGATTTTCTTTACTGTTTTCTTCTTTCGCCGATCACATTGTCAAACACATCTTCCATACTTTCTTTTCTCTGATCGTCTCTGATCATGCAGGCCTGAATCGCCTCATTCAAAGAGAGCATCTTGTCGTCAAGTTCCGACACCATCTTCGCACACTCTTTCAATTCTCTGCTTATATAATCAGGCGCATTCCCTTCAAACTTATAATAAATCTTATGTTCCAAACTCGCCCAAAAATCCATCGCTATCGTTCGGATCTGGATTTCCACTTTTGTATCGACTACGCTGTCGGAAAGAAAGATCGGAACGGATACAAGCATATGATAACTTTTATAACCGCTTTCTTTTGGATTTTTAATATAATCTTTGATCGAAAGAACTTTCAGATCGCTTTGATTGCCGATCATCTCCGCCAAACGGTAAATATCAGATGTAAAGGAACAAATAAGACGTACCCCCGCAATGTCATTGATATAGCGTACCATGTTCTCGATCGACGTCTCATGGCCATACCGCCTTAATTTCTTCACAATGCTTTCCGGCGTCTTTATCCTTGTCTTTATATGCTCGATCGGATTATATTGATGTACATGCTGAAATTCGTCATTCAAAATCTCCAGCTTTGTTCCTACTTCTTTCAGCGCTGCGTTATACAGAAAAATGATCGTCTTCCAGCTATCGACATCCTCATAGCTTTTCAGCGCAGCTTCTACTTGTTGTTCACTCGTCATTTCAGACTGCCTCCGCCAGTTATTTTACTTTTTCATTCTAACATAAATCCTAAGGCATGTCATAGATTTCATTGTTTTTTAAGACTTCTCTTACAACTCTAATTTCATATCTCCCTGACGGATCCACTTCTTTTTCCGCATAAACTCAGAAATGAGAAGCGTCACCGCCGCAGGAAGGATAAACTGGATCAAAATGATCTTTCCGAGCACGATCACTCCCGCTTCACTTTGCGTCATTACCTGCCATGTCATAAGCGGACCGACAAGTCCGGCTGTTCCCATACCCGATCCCGTAGCGTTGTTCGTCATATGAAGAAGCATTGTTCCGATCGGACCTAAAACGGCGCTTGACAAAATAACCGGAAGCCAGATCAAAGGTCTTCTTACGATATTCGGTATCTGAAGCATCGACGTTCCGATTCCCTGCGCCAGAAATCCGCTGAATTTATTTTCTCTCCAACTAGCCACCGCAAATCCGATCATATTACAGCAGCATCCGATCGTCGCCGCCCCTGCCGCCAGTCCCGACAGATTCAGGATTACTCCAAGCGCCGCTGAGCTGATCGGAAGCGTCAGGATCATTCCCATTAAAACGGAAACGACAATTCCCATCAAAAACGGCTGCTGCTCTGTTCCCCAGTTGATCAAGGAGCCAAGCCATAACATAAATTCAGAAATCGGCGGACCGACAAACAGACCGACTGCCGATCCCGTTCCGATGCAGACCAGCGGAGTCAGTATAATATCAAGTTTTGTTTTACCCGAGATCAAGATCCCGATCTCGATCGCCAGATACGCCGCCGCAAAAGCGCCTAACGGCTCTCCCGACCCTGCCAGAACCAGATTTCCATCCACAAGAACCTGTCCGGATAAGATTTTCCCGGCAAATGCACCGATCATACCGACAACCGCGGCCGAAACGATTACGAGATGTCCTGCTTCTAATTTTCGCGCCACACCGACTCCGATGCCTGCACCTGTCAAACCTGCGGCAATCTTTCCAAGTTCATAAATAAGATCTCCTGTGCCGCCTCCCATAAACAACCCGATCTGCTGAATGATCGTTCCTATGATCAGCGTAGCAAAAAGTCCCTGTGCCATGCCGCCCAGACCATCTATAAAAATCCGATCTAAAAGTTTTTTCATTTCTTAAGATACCCCCACTCGCCTGCATACGCTTCTTTTGCCGCAAAACACGGAGTCGTTTTTCCTTCTGCGTCCACGATTTCGGGGATCATGTCCGACTGCTTAAAATGATAATCCGTCAAAAGCCAGCTTACGATATTTACATTGTCCTTCCTTCCCACAACACAGTCCGGCGCAGCCATAAAAATCATCTGTTCAAGAAAATCTATATCGACTTTATTTTCTTTACTGTACAAAAGAAGATTTTTATGAAACCACAAATACACCCCTTTTACCGTCTCTTCTGTTTCTTGCTCTCCCTCGGTGTCAAGATTTCGTTTTTCCGAATCAAGATATACTGTCTGAAACTTTTCGTCAAATCCAAACTCCTCGATCGCCGCCAAAATTGCTCCGGCATACGGCTCTTCCTGTAAATACTTTTCCAATATTTCTTTGTCATTTATCGTGCATACTCTGATCATCTTTTTACTCCTTTACAAACTCCTGCGTCACATCATGTTTTCTTTTTTCATTTCACCGCACAGACACGATATAAACTTGCCGGCTTTCCCTGCATGTATATTTTGTCCGAGCGCCCGAACTGATACTAATATATCAAAAAGGGCTTGCACAAGCAACGGGATTTTTGTATGATAAATTTCATAAACTTTGAAAGGAGCTTCGTTATGTTTCGTTTATGGGGAAAAGAATTTAAAGAAAACAGGCTTCTGCGCGATACTGTCATTTGCGATGAGACAACAGACACCCGCACACATAAGATTTTCAACGCTTTGGACGCCATCTGCTATGAGTTCGATCTAAGCAAGCCTATCTGGCTTGACACAACGATCGCCGACTTCAAACGGCACGCAAAAGCTCGGTTTTATCAGGATAACTTTGTAGACAGCATTGATTTTGATTATTTAGAAATAGAGGTGATCGAGGAATAATCCCCGGTCACCTCTGTCTTTTACCATTTTTCGTTATTATCCGATCTATCTGCGCCTCTTATCATCGGCTGATCGTCACTTATTTCTAACCGCCGCCTGTTTCCGGTTGTCATTCATTTCTGATCGCCGCAAGCGGACTTAACTTCATCGCCCTTCTCGCCGGGAAATATCCCGCCGCCGTTCCGACAAGCATTGCAAACCCAAGAGAAACAAGAACAAGCCACAAAGGAATATAAGAAATCTGCCCTGTTGTCATTCCCATCTCTTTGCCCTTCACAAGAGCATTGATCGCCGCAGACATAAGGAAACTTAAAACATTTCCGATCACACCTCCGCCAAGTCCGATAAACGCCGCTTCCAAAAGAAACATCTGACGAATATTTCCAAGACTGCATCCGATCACTTTCATAACGCCGATTTCTTTCGTTCTCTCATAAATAGACATCATCATCGTATTTGCGATTCCGATTGCCGCAACAAACAGCGAAACGGCTCCGATTCCGCCAAGCACCGCCTGAACCATTGCAAACTGTTTCTTCATGCTGTCGATATATTCGATATTCGACGACACATTATATCCCATCGCCCGAATCGCGTCTGAGACAGCCTCTACGTTTTCCATGTCGTCCGCCTGTACTTTTGCCGACGAATATACAAACTTATTATATGGTTTTCCGCTCTTTGTCGTCGGCTGCCCCGGAATCGCTCTTCCTCTGAATTCTTTTTCAAGATACGTCCTCAGCTTATTGATATCGCAAAACGTCATATAAGAATTCACCGTATAGGTATCCGGTCCGCCTTTTAAAACTCCGCTTGCAGATACGACATGTTTTTTCGGCGGCGTTTTTGCCGACGCTGTTCCGCCTTCTCCGCTTTCTCCGGCAGAGCCGCCGATATCCGAAGCCGCGCTCTGCGACTGATAATAGCCGTCCTGATCGAGTATAAGAAAAACGGAATCCGTCTGCAGATCTATATCAGGAAGTTCTCCCGAATCCCAATATCCTCTTCCTGATGTTTTTTCATAAAAATTCGTTATTACTGTATTTCCATATACAAGTTCCAGCTGGGCGCTGTTCGGATCAGGAAGCCGCCCGCCATCCTCCAGCTCCAGATTCAATGTCTTCAAACCTTCAGGCGTCATTCCTGTCAATTCGATAAAGCCTTCATATTTTCCTTTCAGCGCGATTACCGATATGCTTAAGATCGGCTCTGCACTTTTCACATGGGCTACGTTTTTCAACTCTTTGATCACATCATCTGTGATGTATTTCTGCGATTCTTCTTCGTCCGAAGACATTCCCGAATAACCGTACATCATTCCGCCCGAATCTTTTCCCGTCACGGTAATACTTGTCGTTCCTCCGTTTTGCTCCACCTCTTTATACATGGATTCCTGAAGTCCGAGTCCGAGCGATATCATAACTACTATAGAAGCCGTTCCGATCACAACGCCTAGTACCGTAAGAAACGTTCTTAATTTTCTGCGCCGCAGGCTGCTAACGCTCATCCTCAGCAGATCGCTCCACCTCATCAAACAACTCCTCCTCTTCCGCTTCCAGACGTTTTGCTTTTTTCCTCTTCATAATAAGCACGATTGCCACAGCCACAGCAACGATCACAACTACGGCTGCTGCCAAGATCATTCCGATCGGCAGCCCCCCCTGTTCTTCCGGTATATCTGCCATAGCGTCCAGGTCTCCGGCATCTGACATCGGCATAACAGTAAGGTCAAATTTTTCCTCCGCTGTCGATACATTTCCCGCATCATCTTCATAAGTTAAGATCAGCTTACACTCTGTATTGTCCATCGTCTCTTCTTTCGCCGTCACGATGGCGTCGATCATGCCTGTCGCGCCGGAATCAAGATTTCCGATAAACTGTTCGTCTGACTCGATCATCTTGCCTTCAAAACGAGCTTTCACATTGTACATCTTCACCCGTCCGAGATTGTACAGACTGCAGGAAATATTCGCCTCTTCTCCGACCGCTACTGTCTCCGGCGCGATCTCGATCTTACTGAACTCAAACCGGGCGTCCTGTATGACCGGGATCGCAAGGCTTGACTGCGCCTCATACTGCGCCGCGCTGCTGTCTTCATACTTCATAGACATGCTGATACTGTACGGCTTTTTCACAAGATCTGCCCGTGCATTCAATTCGATTGAAATGTCGCTCGTTCCTCCGGCAGGAATTCCGTCAAGATAAACAGAGCTTGAACCCGATGCCGGAAGAAACGCCGGAGCTTCCGCCGCACCTTCTGAACCTGATGACGGAGCCTGCATATCAAAAAGCATATTTGAAACAGCAGTTTTTGAAGAAGTATTTTTCAGGTGGACGATCAATTTAAAATTACTTCCCGCGCGAACTTCCGCCGGCTCTGTATTAAATCCTGTTACAATCACCCGCGGAACAGATGCGCTTGACGCATCCGCGCCGCCTGCCGAGCCGCCTGCCATGACCGGATCGCTGGTATATACTCCTCCGAACACCGCGCCCGAATCGTCCGGCGTTCCCTGCGCATTTCCCGATCCGCCGCTTCCGTTTCCGGTATTTCCGTTGTTTATCTCTCCGCCGTTTGCATTTCCACCCTGATTTTCCGATGGCTTTTCTTTTGCGGTCGTTTTTACAAAGACATACTTATCCGTCTCATAGGATTTCTCTCCGTCATCGTAAGAAATCTTAAATTCCAGTTTATAAGACTTCCCTGTCACATCTCCTCTTACGATAAGAGGTTTCTCTTCACTCCCCCACACAGCCGCAGTCTGTCCGCCGCTTTTGATCGTAGACAACTCTTTTTCATAATTCAGCTTATCAAGTTCAAAGGGCCAGTCGGATGCATTCTTGATATCCGGTTCTATCCGCACGTTGTGCGCGTCTACATTTCCGTTGTTTTTTACATTGATCCGAAACTCGGATACCTTCTGCCCCGCCTTAAACACAGGCGTCTCCTGCCCGTCGCCGACACTGATCTGAATGTACGCAAGCTCTCTCTTTGACACCTGACTTCCGGACTCTGTTTTTTCCTCTGCAAATGCCACGAGCGGAGCAAGCATAGACAACACAAACACCATGCATAAAATTCCGATTCCGATCCGTTTCAACGTCATTTTTCTATGCTCTCTCATTTTCCTCTTTCCTCCTGTTTTCTGTAATGTGTACAATTTTTCCGTCTATAATCTCCAATACCCGGTCTGCATATTCCGCCTGACTTCGATCATGCGTGACCATGACAAGCGTTCTTTTCTGCTCTCTTACGAGTCTTTGCATCAGGCGCATCACATCTTGAGACGTATGTGAATCAAGCGCTCCTGTAGGTTCATCCGCAAAAATAATCTTCGGATCGTTCACAAGCGCCCTTGCCACGCTTACTCTTTGCTGCTGTCCTCCTGATAACTGGTTCGGCAGATGTTTTTTATGTTTTTCCAAGCTCACCAGATCCAGCATTCTGTCGGCTTTTTTTATTCGTTCTTTTCTCGGCTCTCCGCGAAATGTAAGCGGAAGCGCCACATTTTCCAGTGCATTCATCGTTCCCATCAGATGAAACGACTGAAATATAAAACCAACGTTTTCTCCTCTGAACTTTACAAGTTCATTTTCTTTCATCTGCTCGATATGCTTCCCCGCTACGATCACTTCCCCGCGAGTCGGTTTTTCCAGTCCGGCAAGCATATTCAAAAGAGTCGATTTTCCGGAACCGGACGTTCCGACGATCGCACAAAATTCTCCCTCGTACACTGAAAAACTAACGCCGTCCAATGCCCGGACGACCGAATCGCCGACACGATACAGTTTATACAGGTTTTTCACACTGATAATCTCCCTCACTGTCTCCTCCTTTTTGCTTTCTTTACTCATTCTGTCTGTTTGTTTTATCTCCTGTCTCAACACATACGAATCTTCGGCAGTCAGATCTGCCTTTTTACGAAACAGCGATGCATTGTTATTTGTATCGTATCATATGTTTTGTTAGATTTCGCTATGTATTTTATGAATAATTTCTTAATATCCGAATCTCATCTGCGCAAAACTTCTGTTTTCCCCCTATAACAAAAAAGGCCGCAAAACATCTGCAGCCTTTCTGCTTTCTTTTCTATTCGATCTGCCAGTCAATAGGCTCTTCGCCTTGCGACTCTAAAAACTCATTCGTTTTACTAAACGGTCTGCTCCCGAAAAATCCACGATATGCCGACAGCGGACTCGGGTGCGGCGCTGTCAATATCAGATGCTTCGGATTGTTCAGCATCGCCTTTTTTCTCTGCGCCGGAGCGCCCCATAAAATAAATACGATCGGACGGTCCTGACCGTTTAACGCCATGATCGCCGCATCCGTAAATTCTTCCCAGCCGATGCCCCTGTGGGAATTTGCCTGATGAGCACGAACAGTCAGCACAGTATTCAACATGAGAACTCCCTGATTTGCCCATTTTGTAAGGCATCCGTGATCAGGGATCGTACACCCGAGATCATCATGAAGCTCTTTATAAATGTTGACAAGAGACGGCGGCACATCCACTCCCTTTTTCACTGAAAAGCAAAGCCCGTGCGCCTGTCCGTTATTGTGATAAGGGTCTTGTCCGAGTATCACTACTTTCACCTTTTTCAGCGGAGTCAAATGAAATGCATTAAATATATCCTCCGCCGGCGGGAAAATCAATCTTGTTCTATATTCCTCGTTTACCGTCTGAAATAATGTTCTGTAATATGGCTTTGAAAATTCACCTTTCAGCGCTTCATACCAGTCTCCGCTTATACCTGACATCTTTATCACCCTCGTCTTTCTTTCCGTTTGTATCTCCACCGCTTTTATCGGTATTGTCTCTTCATGCAGTCTTTCCCCTTGTTCCTCTAAGATCACAATCTTACAGAAACGCCTTCTTTTGCCAAATACTCTTTCACCTGTCTGATTTCCAGTTCTTTATAGTGAAACAGCGACGCCGCCAGAGCCGCATCTGCCATTCCTTCTGCAAGAGCATCCTTAAAATGTTCTAATTTCCCCGCTCCTCCCGAGGCGATCACAGGAATCGACACGCTTTGCGCGATCGCTTTTGTCAGTTCCAGATCGTATCCCGACTTCGTTCCGTCACAGTCCATGCTTGTAAGTAAAATTTCTCCCGCGCCGAGTTGTTCCACTTTTTGCGCCCACTCTACCGCATCGATCCCAACGTCTACTCTACCGCCGTTTTTATAAATATTCCAACCCGAACCGTCCTGACGTTTTTTCGCGTCGATCGCCACTACAACGCACTGACTGCCGAATTTATCCGCCGCATCGCGGATCAGCTCCGGCGTATTGATCGCCGAAGAGTTAATGGAAATCTTATCTGCCCCTTCGCGAAGAAGCGCCCGAAAATCATCGACCGTGCGGATTCCTCCGCCGACAGTAAATGGAATGAAAACACATTTTGCCACTTCTCTGACCATATCGACTACCGTTTTCCGCTGATCGGAAGACGCTGTAATATCAAGAAATATAAGTTCATCCGCTCCTGCGGCGTCATATGCCTTCGCGATCTCCACCGGGTCTCCGGCATCTTTCAAACCTACAAAGTTGACTCCTTTTACGACCCGTCCGTCTTTTACATCCAGACAGGGAATAATTCTCTTTGTAAACATCACATTCACCTCTTATAATTCCACGAAATTTTTCAATATCCGAAGTCCCGCCGTACTGCTCTTTTCCGGATGAAACTGACACGCAAAAACATTTTTTTGTTCTACCGACGCATGGATATGTACACCATATTCAGCGGAAGCTTTCACTATTTGCTCATCCTCTGCTTTCAAATAATAAGAATGCACAAAATAAACATACGGATCATCTTCTATCCCTTTGAACAGCCTTCCGTTATTCTCTAAATGCAGAGAATTCCACCCCATATGCGGAATTTTTAATCCTTCTGCATTCGGGATCCTGCATATCTTTCCTTTTAAAATCCCAAGTCCTTCCACCCCCGGCGCTTCTTCGCTTTGTTCAAACAACACCTGAAGTCCAAGGCATATCCCCAGAAACGGAATTTCCTTTTCCACTGCTTCCCGGATCACAGCGTCAAGTTGTCGCTTTCTCAGATTCTCCATAGCGTCTCCAAACGCGCCTACCCCCGGTAAAACAATCTTATCCGCGCCCAGTATTTCATCTTGTTTCGCCGTAACTGTCACTTCCTGTCCGAGACTTAAGAGCGCTTTTTCCACACTTTTAATATTTCCTGCGTCATAGTCTATAATTGCGATCATATTTTCCTCTCCCTGCTTTTGTTTTTCATTCTATATTTCTCTTTTTCGTTTCTTTATTCCGTACGGCAGTTTTCCGCTTTTCGTTTCGTGTTTCTATCTTCTTTTTCCTCTTCCTGTTTTTACGACCGGAATCGGCGTATGATCTACCGCATCCAGATTTTTAATATATTTTTTCGTCTCTTTTACGATAACCGGAGAAAGGAGCAGCACTGCGGTCAGGTTCGGTATCGCCATCAACGCGTTCAGTATATCCGCCACCTTCCACACAAGATCAAGCGTAAGCACCGGAGCGACAAGAAGCACCGCTACATAGAGAAGCCGATATGGAAGAAGTCCCGCTTTTCCCGCAAAATATTCTACGCACCGCTCACCGTAATACGCCCATCCCAAAATCGTCGAATACGCAAATGAGATAATACCGACAACAAGAATAAGAGGACCGAAAAAGGGAATCTGACCAAACGCCATCGTTGTCAGTTCGCCTCCGTTTACCGCCTCGTCAATATTGATCGCCGGATTTTTCATAATCGTTGTCACAAGCACAAGTCCGGTCATCAAACAGACGACAACCGTATCCCAAAACGTTCCCGTGGAAGAAACAAGAGCCTGACGGACCGGATTTTTTGTCTTTGCCGCCGCAGCCGCGATCGGAGCCGAACCAAGTCCCGATTCATTTGAGAAAAGTCCTCTTGCGACTCCATACTGAATGGCATACCGGATACCTCCGCCTACAAGTCCGCCTGCGGCCGCTCCTTTTGTAAACGCAAGCCGGCAGATCGTCGTGACCGCCGGAATGATGTAATCATAATTGATAAACAATATAACGACGCAGCCTATCACATAGAAAGCCGCCATAAACGGAACAAGCTTTTCACATACTTTCGCAATACTTTTTATTCCTCCGAAAATCACAACCGCCGTCATCCCTGCCACAACAACGCCGACAACAAACGGATCGATCCCAAGGTTCTTACTGCACACTTCCGCGATCGCGTTTACCTGAGTCGCGCATCCGATTCCAAAAGAAGCAAAACCTGCCAAAAAAGCGAACGCCAAACCGAGCCACCTCATATTCAGTCCGCGCTCCAGCGCATACATCGCACCGCCCTGCATTCGCCCGTCTTCTGTTTTTACTCTGTACTTTACCGCAATAAGCGATTCGGCATACTTCGTTGCAATTCCGAAAATGCCCGTGATCCAGCACCAGAATACAGCTCCCGGACCGCCCAGAGCGATCGCTGTTCCGACACCGATGATATTTCCCGTTCCGATCGTGGAGGCAAGCGCTGTTGCAAGCGCTCCGAACTGACTGACTTCTCCGTCTGCCCCCTCTTCTTTTGCAACCGAAAGCCGAATCCCTTTTGTAATTGTCTTTCTCTGGATAAATCCTGTGCGAACTGTCAAAAACAGATGCGTTCCCAGCAAAAGTGCGATCATCCCCCAGCCCCATACGAAATCGTCTGCCGATTGAATGATCTCGTATATTTTATCATACATACTTATCCCGCCCTCCTTCTTACTTTTACACTCTTTTTTACATTTTTTACTATTGCAAAAAGGGCATACGATATACCGACCGCTGACAGCCGGCATGCCGTATGCCCTCTTACGCAACTATCCTTGAATTATTAGTTGCATTTTAGCACATTTACGCGCTAACGTAAAGCATTGAACTTATAAGTTTTTCACGCTTTTGCATCCAATTCAAACCAAAACGCTACTCCATTATCAAAGTTCTCTACTCCGTATTTCTGGTGGAACGATTCCATGATCGCTTTCACGATCGACAGACCGATTCCGTTGCCGCCATATTCTCTTGTATGCGCTTTGTCCACTTTATAGAACTTATCCCACAACTTCGGAATATCTTCTTCCGGAATCGGAGTTCCGCTATTAAACACAGTGATCCGCACTTTTCCGTCCCCATTTTCTATACGGACTTCTATGCGCTTCTCATTGCCGACATGGTGGATCGCATTCGTAAGATAATTTCGTACAACCTGCTCTGTTTTAAACTCATCCGCCCACACACAGATACTTTCATCGGAAATAAAACTGATCTTTGCCCCTGCCTGCTGAACAAGGATCTCACAGCTTGCAATTACCCCCTTTACAAGGCGCACGATATCAAACCGCTCAAACTGTACTTCATCAGAGCCGAATTCCAACTGATTCAGCGTCAGAAGATTTTTCACCATCACATTCATTTTCGCCGCTTCGTCTATGATCACATCACAGTAAAATTCGCGGCTTTCGGGATCTTCGCTGATTCCTTCTTTCAGCCCTTCCGCATACCCCTGGATAAGGGCGATCGGCGTCTTTAGTTCATGAGACACGTTTCCGAGAAATTCATTTCTCATATCCTCGATCTTTTCTTTCTGTTCGATATCTTTCTGCAGCTGATTATTCGCCTGCTTTAGTTCTGACACCGTTCTTTCCAGCTTCTCCGACATTTTATTGAAATTATTCCCGAGCACACCGATCTCATCCATGCCGCCGCGCGTATACTTGGTATCGAAATTTAAGTTTGCCATCTCCTGGGATAATCCGGCAAGTTCCATGATCGGTCTTGTAATACTTCGGGAAAACATCCATACTAACAGACCTCCGATAACCATTCCGATACATCCGAGATAGATCAAAAAGCGGTTTGCAAGAGATGCACTTTCCGTAATACTCGCATAAGGACACTGCATGATAAACCATGAGCCGTCCATAAATCTTCCCCACATTTTCAAATACTCTACATCTCTTTGTACTTGACTGCTCTTATCTCTGTAAATCGTGTAGTCCTCATTCCGCTTCAGTATGTTTTCATGATCGACTCCTTCCATTCCGAATAAGCCGCTGAACATTTCTTTCAAACGCGGATCGCTTTCTCCAAGTGTCGTAAGGATCGCATTTCCACCTCCGTCCACCACGACAAGGTCAACGTTCGCCCGCTCAAGCTGTGTCAGAATATCCCTCACCGAATCAGAATCTGACAGACTTCCGGACTCCAGCTTCGCATTGACGTCATTGTATGTTCGGATCAGATCATCCGCTTTGTGAGACAGATAATAATGTCCTAAAAAAGCGTTATTTATAATAAGGACAAGACCTAAAATAAGACTGAACAATCCGATAAAAATCGCCGTCATCTGACGCCTGATCGAATACTTTATCATCCTTGTATTTCCTCCGGTTAATTGACTTCAAATTTATATCCCATACCCCATATCGTTTTGATATACTCGCCCCTGTCGCCTAATTTACTACGGAGTTTTTTCACATGAGTATCGATTGTTCTCGCATCACCGAAATAATCATAATTCCACACATTATTCAATATTTTTTCCCTGGACAGCGCAATCCCCTGATTTTCCACAAAATATGACAACAGTTCAAACTCCTTATAACTTAAATCGATCATCTTGTCATTGATCTTAACAATATGCGCCGCCTTATCAATCTTGATATCTCCCGCTTCGATCACATCTCCGGCCGTATTTCCGAGAGTTCGTCTTAAGATAGCGTTTACCCGCGCCACAAGAATCTTCGGGCTGAACGGCTTTGATATATACTCGTCCACTCCAAGTTCAAACCCTTGAAGTTCGTCACGTTCTTCCGATCTTGCCGTCAGCATGATGATCGGTACTTTGGACGTCTCTCTGATCTCCCGGCAAACCTGCCAGCCATCCATCTTCGGCATCATCACATCAAGGATCACAAGGGCAATCTCCTTATCTTCATAGAAAATGTCCATCGCTTCCATGCCGTCTCCCGCCTCAAGCACAGCATATCCTTCCCGGGTAAGAAAGTCTTTCACAAGTTTTCTCATCCTGCTCTCGTCATCTACAACAAGCACTTTTATATTTTCCACAATATCCACCTCTCATATAAAAATGTACCGGCAAAAATATTCCGATAATTTCTCTTTTATTTTCAGATTACCATACAAATATGTCAATCCTGTGAATTTGTTTTATTTCTCGTCCCAAAACCCCCGTTCCTTTCTCTTGAAAAACAGTATTTTTAGTGCTATTATTTTTAAGATTTATAATTCCTAAGGAGTTTTTTATATGGGACTTACAGAACTTTTCATCCTGGCAGTCGGACTTTCCATGGATGCTTTTGCCGTTGCCGTCTGTAAAGGACTTGCTATGCCGAAAGTCACCTGGAAAAAGATTACCGCCGTCGGTCTTTGGTTCGGCGGATTTCAGGCTCTTATGCCTGCAGCAGGCTACTTTCTCGGCATCCGGTTTAAAGACGGCATTACCGCTATAGATCACTGGATTGCGTTTATGCTGCTTTCCATCATCGGAATCAATATGATCCGCGAAGCTTTCTCCGGCGACGAAGAATCTTCAAACGACCTTTTAGATTGCAAAACGATGTTCCCTCTGGCTGTTGCGACAAGTATTGACGCTCTGGCCGTAGGCATCACCTTCGCCTTTTTAAATGTACATATTATTCCTGCCGTTTCATTTATCGGCGTAATAACGTTTATCATCGCTGCCGCAGGTGTAAAAATCGGAAACATATTCGGGACAAGATACAAAGCGAAAGCAGAGCTTGCCGGAGGTATCATCCTGATTCTTCTCGGCGTTAAGATCCTGCTCGAACATCTCGGCATATTTTAAATGACAAACTTTTGATCCGATATTTTTATCGGCAAAAGTATTACATCAGGGAGACTTTTATTATTATGGAAAAGAAAAATTCATTCATGCAGACGAAACCTGTTTTTTCTCTTCTGCTTTCTATGTCTGTACCTATGATGCTGTCCATGCTTATTCAATCGCTTTATAACATCGTTGACAGTATCTACGTTTCCAGACTTGGCACAGATGCTCTGACTGCCGTTTCGCTTGCCTATCCGCTTCAAAACGCGATCTTATCCGCAGCGGTCGGAATCGGCGTCGGGATCAGCTCCGCTATCTCCATTCATTTAGGAGCGGGAAATCGGGAAAAAGCTGACCGGGCGGCGACTCTGGGAATCGCCCTTACATTGATCCACTGCATCTTTTTTATCATTGCAGGTCTGACGATCTCCGAACCGTTTTTAAAACTTTTTACAGACAACCCGAAAATATTAAACGACGCATCCATATATACGGAAATCGTACTTTGCCTTTCTTTCGGCTCTCTTTTTCAAATTGCATTTGAAAAGATCTTCCAGGGAATCGGTGAAATGAAGATTACAATGTACCTTCTCATCGCCGGCTGTGTCGTCAATATTATACTCGATCCGATCCTGATCTTCGGATTGCTCGGTTTCCCGGCGCTTGGCGTTGCAGGCGCTGCCATCGCCACCGTGATCGGACAGATCAGCGCCTTACTCTTATACATCATCGTATATAGAAGAAACTCTTACGCGGTACACATCAGCTTCAAGCATCTTGTCTTTGATAAAGCGATCATCAGACAAATTTACAGTGTCGGAATCCCCTCTACTGTTATGATGCTCCTGCCGTCTATATTGATCAGTGTACTAAACAGTATACTTACTGCATTTTCAGACGTTTATGTCGCAGTTTTAGGCGTTTATTTCAAACTTCAGACTTTCATCTATATGCCTGCAAACGGAATCGTACAGGGAATGCGTCCGATCATCGGGTACAATTACGGCGCCGGTGAAAGTTCCCGCGTCAAATCAACAATACGATACAGCCTGCTCACTGCGGCAGGATTGATGTTGACAGGAACGATCCTCGCTCTTGCCCTTCCGAAACAGATTCTCGCTCTGTTCGATGCAGACGCCGCTTTAATGAGCGCCGGAGTCACTGCTCTTCGCATCATCAGCCTCGGATTTCTTGTTTCTTCTGTCGGTCTGATCTATTCCGGCGTATTTGAGGCGATAGGAAACGGGCGGAATTCTCTGATCATCTCTTTGCTCCGCCAATTTGTGATAACAATCCCGTTAAGTTTCATCCTCACCCGCTTTTTCGGACCTACGGGCGTATGGATCTCATTCCCTGTAGGTGAGCTCTGCGCTTCCGCCGCGGCGTTCTGCCTATTAAAAAAATATCAAAACGGAGCATTCTCGCCTCTTTGACGGGATGCTCCTTCTATATAATACGACATCCTCAGCAAAACCATTTTAATTACCGAAAGGAGATTTCCCTATGAAACACTCTTTGCAAATGTCTGAAACACTCCGCTTAGGAATCATCCTCGCCTTATCCGGCGGATTTATGGACGCCTACTCTTATCTTGAACGGGGAAACGTATTCGCAAACGCCCAAACCGGAAATCTGCTCCTATTCGGTGTAAATCTCGCGGAAGGGAACTATTTTGCCATGCTCAGCTATCTCCTCCCTGTTCTCGCGTTTACTCTCGGCATCTTACTTGCCGATACTGTGCGCTGCCTCAACATACGACTCCACTGGCGTCAGCTTTCCGTTCTGTTGGAAGCTGTTATTTTAATATGTGTAACCTTTTTCCCTCACTCTTTAAATCCCCTCGCAAACTCACTCACCTCTTTTGCCTGCGGCATTCAGGTCGAAAGCTTTCGCAAGATCCGCAACAGAGGAGCGGCTACAACTATGTGTATCGGAAACTTAAGAAACGGAACCGAGAATCTGCACCGCTTTCTGCGAACCCATGACCGTAAAGCATTCTACAACGCCCTTCTTTTCTACGGCATTATCCTCTGCTTTATAATCGGAGCAGTCCTCGGAAACTTCGTCATCAAACGCTTTCATGAGAAATCGATCCTCGTATGTTCAGCGCTTTTGTTTATTGCATTTTTCATGATGTTTGTCAACAAAGAGCAAAAATAAATTCTGCAGACCGACACCGGTTTCCACAGTTATAACTCGATTTATCAATGCTCAAAAAAACAATGACCACAAACTCAGTTTTTGAATTTTCAGAATTTTTTGTTAATTGTCCATTTCAATCCGGAATGTGTTAAAAAACAGCTTTTAATATCCTGTTTTAAATTGACAATCTCCTCTCCAAACGATATATTCATAATAGAATTTTATACTTATTTATGAATCTACAGAAATTAGAGGAGACAATGATGAAAACAAGAATGAAAAAATTGCTTGCGGGGATGTGTGCGGTTCTCATACTTCCCATCGGTTCCGCGCAAACTGTTCTTGCCGAAGAGCCGGAACAAAACTTCCCGATATCCGTAGAAAAAGCGGTAAATCAGACATTAAAACTATGGTACGGTTCTCCTGCCAAAATTAATACTGCCGAATCCAGCGGCGGCGAATGGATGCAGCAATCTCTGCCTCTCGGAAACGGGAATCTGGGAAATTTGATTTTCGGCGGAATCTCAAAAGAAAGAATCCATTTCAACGAAAAAACACTTTGGACAGGCGGTCCTTCATCGAGCCGTCCCAACTACCAGTTCGGAAATAAAGCAACGGCATATACTGCCACAGAGATTGAAAATTATCGAAAACTGCTTGATGACAAATCTTCTAATGTATTTAACGATGACCAAAGTCTCGGCGGTTACGGTATGGGGGCAAAAATCAGATTTCCGGGCGAAGACAATCTAAACAAAGGCAGTTATCAAGATTTCGGCGATATTTGGCTTGATTTTTCCGCAATGGGAATCACTGACGATAATGTGCAGAATTATCGGAGAGAACTGAATTTACAAACCGGAATTGCATCAACAGAATTTTCTTATAAAAATGTTTCTTACAAAAGAGAGCATTTTGTAAGCAGTCCGGATCAGGTAATGGTAACAAACCTCTCCGCTTCTGAAAAAGGAAAACTTAATTTCAGCGCAAAAATGGAACTAAACAACGATAACTTAGAAGGAAAGCTTACATTCGATGTCCGGAATCAAACTTGCACTATCGAAGGAAAAGTAAAAGATAATGATTTAAAATTCCGTACAACTATGAAACTCCTTCTAACCGGCGGCGAGATAACGGCAGATGAAAAAAATCAGGTTTACCGGATTAAAAATGCAGATCAGGTCACAATCATAATGGCTGCCGAGACAGATTACAAAAACGATTATCCTACTTACCGGGACAAAGAGAAAAATCTGTCGAATGTTATCGACACCCGGATCAATGACAGCTCGAAAAAATCTTACGATGAATTAAAGCAGACGCATATAGAAGACCACCAAAGTCTTTTCGACAGAGTAAGTTTAGACTTAGGAGAGTTTCAGACATCCGTTCCGACAGATCAGTTGATAGACGAATATCGAAACGGCAGCTACTCGCACTACCTGGAAACTCTTGCATTCCAATACGGACGTTATCTGACAATAGCCGGTTCCAGAGGTACGCTCCCAAGCAACCTTGTCGGCTTATGGACAGTAGGTCCTTCCGCGTGGACGGGAGATTATCATTTTAACGTCAATGTACAGATGAACTATTGGCCGGTATATTCAACGAACCTTGCCGAATGCGGAACAACTTTTGTAGATTACATGGATAAATTAAGAGAACCGGGACGCCTGACGGCAGAAAGAGTTCACGGTATTAAAGGGGCTGTCGATAACCACACCGGATTTACCGTACATACGGAAAACAATCCTTTCGGCATGACCGCTCCTACTAACGCGCAGGAATACGGCTGGAATCCGACAGGAGCGGCATGGGCTGTCCAAAACCTTTGGTGGCATTACGAGTTTACGCAGGATGAAGCATATTTAAAAAATACTATTTATCCGATCATGAAAGAGGCGGCACAATTTTGGGACTCTTATCTCTGGACGTCAGAATACCAGAAAATCAACGACGAAACTTCGCCTTATCACGGTGAAAACAGACTTGTAGCAGCGCCTAGTTTTTCAGAGGAACAAGGACCGACCGCAATCGGAACAACTTACGACCAATCTCTTATATGGGAATTATATAACGAATGTATCCAGGCAGGCAAAATCGTCGGAGAAGATGAAGCTGTTCTGCAATCTTGGGAAGAAAAGATGCAAAAACTTGATCCGATTGAAATCAACGCTACAAACGGAATTAAAGAATGGTACGAAGAAACCCGTGTAGGTCAGGAAACCGGACATAACAAATCTTATGCAAAAGCAGGAGATCTGGCAGAGATCGCAGTACCTAACAGCGGATGGAATATCGGACATAACGGAGAGCAAAGACACGCCTCCCATCTGGTCGGACTCTTTCCCGGAACATTGATCAACAAAGAGAATCCGACTTACATGAACGCCGCTATTCAATCATTGACCGAACGAGGAGAATATTCTACAGGCTGGTCGAAAGCAAACAAGATCAATCTCTGGGCGAGAGCCGAAAACGGAGAAAAGGCATATAAGCTTTTGAACAATCTGATCGGAGGAAATTCTTCCGGTCTCCAGCATAATCTCTTCGATTCTCACGGATCCGGCGGAGGAGACACAATGATGAACGGAACTCCGGTATGGCAGATCGACGGCAATTTCGGTCTTACTTCCGGCGTAGCAGAAATGCTTGTTCAATCGCAGTCAGGCTACACACAATTCCTCCCCGCAATTCCAGACGCATGGGAAAAAGGAGAGGTCAGAGGTCTAAAGGCCAGAGGTAACTTCACGATCGGCGAAAAATGGGCGAACGGCATTGCGGAAGCCTTTACCGTACGTTATGACGGCAATAAAGACAGCGCTGTTTTCACAGGATCATATAAAAATATTACTTCTGCAAAGATCTACGAAGACGGCAAAGAAGTTCAGGTGACAAAAGATACCGATAAAGATCGTATTTCCTTTGAGGCAGACGTCGGCAAGACATATACGATCGATATATCCGAAACAAATATAAACGAACTAAAAGAGCAGGCGTCTACATTTTTAAATCAGCTTCACCCTGATCTCATCAATGCCAAAAACGAACTGCAGACAGCAATCGATCTTTCTTCAAAAGAATTAGGTACAGTTCTGACAAAAGTCAAACTAATGGATCAGTTATATCGCTCCTATCTGAATAAGGCAGAAAACATATATTATCTGACCGACAAAGATAACTTAACCTATTCACAGATCGACACGCTTTACAATCAGCTTCGCAAACTGCGCAAGACTCTGTTGGAAAACACCGGAGATTTAGAGGATTATCAAAACGCCGAGAACCAATTTACAGATCTTAGCGCACAATTAGAAAAACCGATGGCAAACCGGATCATTTCATTCAGCAAAGATTCCGGTGTCATCACAGGAAACGACCGGACACTTACTTTGAGTAAGAGTTCAGACGCCAAAGACTTTGAGATCCGTTATACAACAGACGGAAGTATTCCGAGACATACATCTGACCGGTATGAACACCCTCTGCAATTAGACAATAAAGAAAATACCGTTGTCAGAGCGGCGCTGTTTTATAACGAACAGAGAGTCAGCCCTGTATACACAAAGAAATACATAGCAAAAAGCATAAAGATCCAAGACGTAACCGTATCTCATACAGAGGACTGGGGCAATAACTATGTAAAAGCCGGTATGATCGATCAAAACACTTCGACACGGTGGGCATCCAAAAACGTAGACGCTTCTAAACCGTTGGAAATCACATTGAATTTCTCCGAAAAAGAAACGCTCGATCAAATGAATTTCGATCTGTTCGTATCCAAAAATAACGGAATCGGCGCTTTTGAAATTCAGGCGCTTTCTGACGGAACATATCGAACTGTGTATGAAGGAACAAAAATGGGAAATATCGACGACAAAGTCGGCGATATCGACGGCGGAAGCGGCGGATATCACGCTTATTACTTCGCCGAATTTCCCGAAACAACGACAGAATCCGTAAAGGTAATATTAAAACCGGGATTCTTAGGCGAACCGTCTCTATATGAAATAGCGCCTCTTTACACAGGCGTACAGGCAGACGGCGCCGGAGATACGTCAGAATTAGAAAAAATGATACGTTCGGCAGAAGAAGCCGACAGAACTGCCGACCATTATGTAAACGCGCCGCAAACATTAAAAACCGCGTTTGAAGAAAGTATTTCAGACGGGAAAGAACAACTGAAAGCATCGCAGGATATTATTGATTCCCGTACCGAATTTTTATCTGACAGATATCACCGTCTCGGATTCGGAACGACAGATAAGTCAAAATTAAACTCGCTGATCACAAAAGCAGAACAGGAACTAAACGGAGACTATACAAACGATTCTTTATACCAACTGAAAAAAGTTCTCTCAGACGCTAAGAAAACAGCCGATGACGAAAACGTAAAACAACCAGCCGTCGATCAAATGACAGAAAAACTACAGGCAGCATTAAACAGTCTCGAACAAGGCGGTTTTTCCGAAACATCCATCCCGGCAGGAGATCTGCAAGGTTCCGGAAAGTGGATCCAGGCAGGAGATTTCAAAGCAACAGAAGCAGATGATGCGGGGCCTCTGACTTATAAATTCAACGGAAATTCGATACAAGTTTCCACGGTCAAAGGAGATGATCACGGCGTTATCCGGGTGACGATCCTAGATCAAAACGAGAAACAGATCTGCCGAGAAGAAATTGATACATATGCCGAAAAACGCATAGAGGGCGCCGAACTGATACAGAAAGACTTTCCGGAGGGCAGCTACACAATTCAATTTGAACGTGTCGGAAAAAGTCCAAACGGATCACCGGAAAAAAGAGGATGGGTCGAAGTCGGAACACTGAAGATCCGTACAGAAAAGAAAGAAATCGTAGACCGAAGCCAATTGGAAGAAGAACTGACGATCTGCGACGGGCTGAATAAAGACAAATACACAGAAGAAAGCTGGAACAAATTACAAAAGGCAGTCAACAGCGCCAGAGAACTCCTAAACAAAAAGGATGAAGAAACGTGTACTTCCGAAATGAATGATAAGGCAAATGAAGTTCGGAATGCAAGAAATAGTCTTCAGGAGATAAAAGTTGATACGTCCGCATTAAACGACGCGTTAAAAGCCGCAAAATCCATTTCCCGGGAAGGATATACGGAAGAAAGTTTTGAAGCATTAACACAAAGCATTTTAGAGGCAGAAGCTTTATTAAACGGCACATATACCCAAAAAGAAGTCGATGAAAAAACCGCCGTTTTAATACAGCGTATGAAGGATCTACGCGCAGATAAAACTTTGCTTCAGGAAAAATATAACAAAATAAAAGATATGACTCAAGGCAACGCAACAGATGCTTCCTGGAATGATTTCACCAGACTTCGAGAGCTTGCAAATGCGATCTTAACCGATCCAAACGCAACGCCTGCGGAAGTATCCGATATACTGAATCAATTAAATACATTTGAATTCGCATACAAAGATGATCCTGATGAGGGCGGAAATAAAGACCCACAAGAACCACTCGAGCCGCAAAACCCACAAAATCCCAATAGCGGAAATCAGGGAAATACAAACACTTCACATGCGGATACCAGTGTAAAAACAGGAGACAGCACACCTCTTTTGCTTCCTCTTGCCACAATGTGCAGCATCATAGGATTGCTTTATATAATGCACAAAAAACGAAAACTCGGATAAAACATCTTATCCGTCAAGATCTCGGATAAATCCGGATTTTGGCTCATTACCGTAACAAAAAAGCCGTGACCTCTGATTACTCAAAGGTTACGGCTTTTGTAGTGCGGATGATTTTCTTTCAGCCCAATGCTATAAATTGAATCTGTCCGTACAGATCTCCGGCTTCATCGTGTAGGTTTGCGGTTTCTTCCACGATATACTCCTTATAAAGTACTTTTATTTTTTCAGGTATCTTCATACACTTTCCCCTCCTTTCTTAAAAATGGGTATAAAAATACCACAGACCTTTTCGACCTGTGGCTTTTAATCGTCTCTGTGATTCGGACAATTCATACATATTTTCCTAAAATCCGGTGTCTGAACTGCTTTTTTCGGCGCTGTGAATTTAGGTGCACACCCTTCAACAACCATGTGGATATCGAAGCATATTGCATCATCAACACATTCGTCCATCAATGGACAATCAACCTTTTTCATGATTCTTTAACACCTCCCTCATTTTTTTCACATATTCATCAATCTGTTCTTTATGAAATGCCGTTCTAATGTTAGCATTTTCTATATCGACAAACACCGTACCATTCAGTCCGTAATAAGCTTCCTCAAATGCAGTCTTCTGAGCAAGTCCCTCCTTAATCATCGCCATATTTAAAGCCGACTCCAGAGTACACTCAACTCCAAGTGCCTCCAAAACCGCCTTCCTCTATCGTTAACGGTTGATATGATTGCAAGATACACTCTTTAACGGTAATTTATGGCTTGATTGTCTCCATCCTTAATATGAAAAATAAAAAGTAGCCGCCCTGTCTCTGGTAAAGATAACGACTACTCTTTGTAACTAGATTATTTATCTTGCCCGGAGCAGATGGGGTGCAGCCATCTCCTCCAAAAAAGCCCAGTAAAACCAGGCTTTTGTACTGCGGATGACAGGAATCGAACCCGATTCGATATTGTATAGTGTGATATCTATTTGAGTAACAGGCTATACAAATGCCCATTTTATAAGGTTTTTTCAGTGTCCCTTACCTATGCTTTGTATATTGTTTTATTCAGTTTTACAACATTTTGTAGAACTATGCAACACGAAATGCAACACAAAAAAAAACAACAAAGATGATGCAATATTTCACCCCGGAGCTGATCCTCCGGGGAATGTTTTTAGTATAGTTGAAATTTGTCAAACGCAACGCCGAAACATCCGGCATATCCGTCCTGACCCTTTCCCACTTCGTTATCGAACTGCCACGGATAGTAACCGCCGCCGATCGGAGCAACTCTGTACTGTGCTTTTTGATAACCGTATTTTGCAACAATGTCCGCCGGAGTATCGTAATATACCTCTACGGCATCGATCACAGCTCCCGGATATCCAGCATAGCCGTTGTTTGCGTCAGACCAGTTACATCCGGTTACATAAGGTAACCATCCTTTGCCCTTTACATGCACGCGGTATTTTACAGTACCTTTATTAACCTTTATCGCGATACCGGCGATTGTACGACCCGGAAGTCCTGCAAAATCAGACAGGTTATTCACAAAGGGCAGGATTGTTCCGTCGGTCAACATAACGCCATAAGTAAACACAATGCCGGGATCGCCGGATGCTGCACTGCTTCCGCCTCCACTGACAACCGGAACATCCGGCAGCTTGTCCATTCCCATATACTCACGGATTTTATTAATAAAATATGTTTTACAGCCAGATGTGCCCCCATGAATCTCTACAGATCTGTGCGGGCACGCTGTCGCGAATACCTCCTTGTGCAGCCGGATTGTATTCGAGCTTGGAACGATACCGTACTGCTTACACTTCTGCGCCGCCAACTTCAACGCATTCTCTTCATTTTTCTTAAAGATTTCCAAATCCCCCGTACTCTGACAGACCTCAATCGAATAATAGTTCCGGTTTCCGTCTGTCTGCCCGCAGTGCCATGCTGCGTAGGCATCATCTTCCGCATACAAGATCCCGTCACTAGCTACATAGGCATGCGCAAATCCATTTTCCAGCGGATGCGTTTGCAGCCATTTTTTGTAAAACGCTGCGTTTGCATTTTGTGATCCTGCATCGTTGTGAATAAAAATTCCTCTCGGATTTCCACCTCTAAGTCCTGCTACTCCTCTACAAATACTCATGTTCTTCTCCTTTCTTCCGGCATTTGCACCGGTGCAAAAAATATTTTTTGTATAAAAAGAACACCTACCATTTCTGATAGATGTTCTGATTATCGTTATGCTGTTTTAAGCCATCTTCTTTTTTCGCACAATTTTTTTCTAATACGAATAATCTCGTTTAAAAATGTAAAAAATCTCATTCCCATTTTCATAGATTCATCAGTTATCTTACTTCTATCCCGATTATCTAATTCCAAATATAATAATGTCGATTCCTTCAATATCTCAAAATTCGGATTGCCTTCATTTAATACAAGCAAATCTCTCTGATGTAAATAAAAAATATTCACCTTTTCCGCCTTACAATACTTTAAAATGTATAATGGAATATCTTCTTTGGAACAGGACGCAATACCGTATTCTGCATTGATTATTTTTATTGACGCTCCCATCTTACGCCACCTCCTGATACACAACTTTGCATTTATTGATATTACCATTTGATAGCCGATACTCAATCATAGTAGGATAACCGTTCTCTTCAAGCCATTCCTTTGCTTTTTGTAATACAGAATCCTTGTACTGCACTGTGACACCATCATGCCCATTTCTACTATAAGCAGTTTTTACAATCTCTTCTGTGAAAACATCCAGCTTCTGAATGATTGCGCTCATGGCTTTATCATGTGGTCTTCCACTCTCAGAGAAAATACCGAGTTCTTTTGCCATTGTAGTACAATCCCACAACTTAGGTACATCGGAAAGTACTGGAACTTTAACTGGATAACCATTATCTGAATAAATGCGAACAATCTCTGCTGCTATGTACTTGGAATCTACCCCTGCATCATGAAGAGCACCTTTGATGTTCTTTACCATTTGATTTACTGATGGAAGTTTTTCCTTCTTGTCTTCTTTCTTCTTTGGCACTTCATAATATCCTGTTTTACGGAGGGTTGGAAGAACCTCGTCTGTAACCCAGTCTGTAAATTTTTCTGCATCGGGTTTACGACTCTTAAATACCAACTTATATACTCCACTTTCTGTGAGAAAATTCTCACCCGCGTTATTCAATTTTCGGAAGTCGGTTAAACCGACATCTGAATTTTTCACCTTGATAACTTGCTTTTTATTCATTTTACTCATGTGGTCTTTGACTGTGCTCATTGCCATATCTAAACACGCGCCAACGTGATAAGGATTAAATAAAACTTCTCCATTCAGTTCAAACGCTTCTACTTCATGTCCTTCAAAAATCATCAACTCATTCATAATAAAAACTCCTTTCAAATTCGTTCTTGAAAGAAGCCTCATTCTGCATTATAATATTTACAGAAGGAAACTTCTTAGTTGAAGTACTCGGTTGTCTTGGTAGGATTGCGAGTACTTCTTATTTTTTTAGTTCTTCGTCGATTTTTTCATTAAGCCATTCTGATTTCGTCTTTTTCTGTTCAGATAATCTTTGTTCAAATTTCAACATTTTTTCTTTTTCCACAGCTACGCTAAACGTTTTTTGTTTTTCTCTTCTGGCTTTCATGTAATCGGCTCTACTTTTCTCCGCGATTATTCTCACCTCTTTTCGTTACGCGTTACATGTAATACACCATTGTTACGCGTAAAGTTCAAGAGGTTTTTCAAAATTTTTCCATCCTACCTATGGAATTAAAAAGAGGGCGATCACTCGCCCTCTGAATCTCCATCTTTATTTACGACCTTGTCTGCAACCTCTAAACCTTTAATCAATATAATCGGCACGTTAAATCCAGCTTCTACGAAATTTTCCAAAATCGAGCGAATCTCATTTATAAGCAAGCTGGCCAGTACGAACCATCCAAGCAATGTAGTGATCCCTAAATCTACACCGATCGTCTTACCGATCTCGATAAAGATTGCCGATGCCCCAAACGCAACCATAATCATAAGCCAGTACCCCAACTTCTTAAGGACGCCTTTCCAGCCTCTGACAGAGTTTTCTTTGTTGGCCATCTTGCTCTTCATCCACCCGGTTATCCAGTCTGCTACATTAAGTAGCAAAAAGGCTGCAAATAAGATCCAGTGCTCTCCTAATATGTAGGACAACACCGCCACAATCGCTCCTGCAATCGCATTGTATCCGTCAATAATTGCTTCTGCATAATTCATTTTCATATTCCTCACTTTCCTTTCTCGTTATGCAACTTCTTTCCAGAGACTCTCGGATCCAACTGCACCCGGTTCCCACACATTGCTGTCTACAAGAGACTCCCACGTTTTCCCTTTATGTGTTACCCTATCACCTTTTTTGTATGGGTTTGTGCTGTTTGGCTGCTCCCACGGCAATACTTTTCCAGTCGGATCTGTAAGCACCTTAGCATATAAACTTGAGGCGGTGTCCGGCGCCCAGTCCGCTTGAGATGTATGGTTTTGGAGTACCTTATATAGCGCATCTTGGTAAGTAATATACTTTCCAGTCTTGTAGGCTACTCCATCGCCGCTCCATAAATCGTACAGATCTGCTACCTTAAGAGCCTGCTCATCATCTGTAATTTTCTCTGCAGATATTTTAGCCATCGCAAAGACAGACGCATACGTTCCCGGTGCTCCACCGTTGCCACCGTTTTCCTTCAGTGCTTCTATGTCCTGCTTCGCTGTTTCCAACTTAATCCCCATGTCATCCAATCGCTCCTCTGTTGACAGACCGGCTTTATTATTTACAACTCCATAAATTCCACCCGGATATATCTCAGTATGATCGTATCCCGTGTAATTTTCCAAGGTATCTATGATCTGCCCACGTTCTGTGACGTTCATCACCTTTGTTTTTGTTGCATCCTCAAAGATTTCTTTCAGCTTTTCCGGCGCAATTCCGATTGTCAAGAATCGCACCGCACCACCGATTTTTTCATATGACTGTATCGGCATATCAGTTGCATCATTAAAAATAAGTTTCATGTTATCATTCCTTTCTAAAAGATCTGTTTTCTGACTCCGATTGGAATACGCAATAGGAAAGATGCGTTACAATTAAATACACCAAAAAGTAATTAATTATCAAGCACACTCCCACTCAGCGTCGATAAAAAGGTAATTATTTGTAGCTTTTGGGATGCAGAAAAACAGATTGCCGTTTGCTTTTGCTAAAGAGGTACAGGCAACTGGATTTTTATACGCTCCATCTGATGCAGTTACATTGACAGCAGTATCAATTAACGGTCGGTACTGTGACGGTATCGTAAAAGCATTGTTGTACACATTATTTGCAACAATTATAGAGGTTGTGTAGATTTCCATATTCAGATGTATTGCGTTACCAATCTTGTAAGAGTTGTTTGCTATTACTTTCCAAATCCCAGTGTTCAATCCGAGATCAGTCGGTGTGAGCGTCTTTTTATCGTGATACAACTGTAACTCCGACAAATCTTTATTTATTGTAGACATATCCAGCAGCACCTTAAATAACGGTTTCACTGCTACGATATTCAATCCACTCAGTTCCACTTCATAGAGTGGCCAGTCTGCCTTCATATCACCAGAACGTATATCTCCTTCCGTATGTAAAGGCACTGCTGGATTCACACCTGGCGTTCCTTTTATAATAACGGTCTCTGTTGTTTCTATCTTAGTATCCGGATTCTTCGTATATCTTTCTACGATAAGATCGATTCGTTTCATCCCTTGTGTTCCATTTTCGATCGCAACTTCGTCTGACCGTCCTTTAGGGATTACCACTTGTCTTCCCTGCATTATTCCACAGCCGTCATGAATTTTTAACAAATTATTCGATATCAATTCAGCTTCGAATTTTCTCCCTGTCCCCATAACATAAGAATCTGCGCCGGAAAACCCCCGATTCAAATCCGCCCAATTTTCAGGCGTAATATGCGCTTTCCCGCCATATCCTGTTACCAATTCCATAATCAATCATCTCCTTTTAACTTGTATTCAACCTTCATTCGTTCACCTCTGATTACTAAGATCTTACGTACAACTGGCTTTTGCACCAAAATCCCCGTTATATAATCTCTTCCAGATACGATATCACCGATTTCTAGGTCAGCATCCTCTATCCGCATTTCAAATTCCTTATAATTCGCTAAACTTTGTAATCGCTTTGTACCATCTTTTCTAAGCTGTTCTATATCAGATTGGGATGTATATGAGTATAGCGCTGTGCGCTCATGGATGCCTTTGTAGTACTGCTTTTCCCCAACACTCCCATCTTCTTGTACATACAGATGCAGGATCGTTCTGTCAGTTCCCTCTCCTGTTCCGGCACAGATCAGATGGTTGATTCCCCGCCTGTAATCTCTAGTAATAAAATTAATCCGATTGTCTTGGTTATATTCTTTTTTCAACATCTTTGCAGGAACAGCCTGTAGTTCCACCCATCCAGGTATTCCCGGTTCTCCCCGTTTATGCCGGATGTCCAACCGATATCCCACGCTTGCCAAAAGATCTTCAATCCCGTTTAAAAGAGTGCAGTAACGATCAAACTGGAAGTTCTGTATAATCACACCGGTATCAACCTGAGGAACTAAAAAAAGACCGTCAAATCGACCGTCTATCAGATTTCTCAATATGCTGTTTAGTTCACCGGAAACTGTAAGGTAATCTTTTCCAGATGGCGGCTCAATAATTTTCTTTCCAAGCATTCCTCGCCAAGTGTCCCCCGTCATTTTGATGGCATTCTGTTTCGTTATTGTCTTCATATCTCCGATAATTCCGCCGTATTCTGTATCCGGAATGTAGATCATGTACCCGTAATTTAACTTCTTCTTATCCCAAAAATTCAGATTTATATCACATTCAAAATCATTCGTATCTCCCAGTTCCAGATCCACCGCAATGCACCGATCCAGATTCTCAAGTTCTTTCCCTACAGCATCTGCAACTATCATCTTTTCTGTGCACATTTTGGTTCACTCCTTTCAATAAACAACAACAAATCAAAACCGAAACTTCCATCCCAACTTACAAGATTATATCTCGGCTGTATTTTTTCAAACGGAGAATTCGGACTGGTCACTCGATTATCGAACTCATTCACTTTCGTCCCATTTGTTCGTACACGGAAGACCGTTCCTTCCCTGGAATCAATCAGAAGATATTCCCCTCCGTCCAGCTTTGTCCTTACTTCATATAGATTATCCCCTATTACAATTCTCGGATTCAAGCACGGTCCGTATATCGTTAAAAGAAAATCGCACGCGGCGTAATGCTCTATAGTAATGCTGCCAGTTCCCTTCTCATCTCCCATGAGGTCAAACGGTGTATCAAATGGGAAATCCAAATATCCCACGCCTTTTCCTTCAACGCCTTTTTTGAATTCGTATTTTTTATCCGTAATCCAAAACGGATGATCCGTCACAACGGTAAGATTTTTAACCTGTATCGGAACACCCATAAACGCATCAGTTTTTATATCACCGGATATATAGCAGGACAAATACTGATCTCCAATATACAGCCGCCCGGGGGTGTGATCTATGATGTCTTTTACAACGATGCTGTGGAAATTATTCAGGATGTCCGCAAATTCCTCATCTGAATCCGCGGTCACAGTAACCGTAATGGGATATGTTGCCATTTCTCTTGTAAATGACGTTATTTTCCCATTATCTGTATCTGCATCCCATGAATAGTTGAATAACTCTTGATATTTCAAAATCACATTTTCAGAGTCAAGGAGAATCTTTTCATTTAAATGATTAATGTAATACATATCCATGCTAAAGAATTCCCCTTTCTCGCAAATGCTCATCTATAATTCTACCAAGTTCCCTGCTACCCACTGATAAAGTAAGTTCCCTGACCGCAGATTTCATACACTTTTCCATCTTATTGTAATCAATCCCCGGATCGTTACTATACGCCTTGTTCTCCTCCGCTGTCAGGACACGCTCTCCTTTGTGTAACACTGCCTGATATCCGTCGTAGGGTACGTTATCAAGTCCGTTGTAGTGAGAATATCCCTGCGCTGCTGAAATCGCAGCGTTAATACCGCTTGTTATTGCGTTCGTTGCTAATGTGATCGACAGTGTCCTCGCTCTCGTGGCGTTGTTCGCCTCCTCATCAATCGCCCGTAAATTTGCGATTGTTCCGTCTTTATTAACCTTTACCTCACAAGGTGTTCCGTTTAAAATCGCAATTCCTTCCCGCGTGCCGTCTGCAGACTTTTTAATGTCCGACAAGGAGCTCACAACATCCCCATTCGCATTGACGAGTTCACCGTTCTTCTCTTTCAGTCCATCTAAGGATGTTCCCAGCATCTCAAAAGACCCTTTTCCGTTCAGCGCCATTTCCACCGTCGCGCCTTGGATTTCCTTGGAATATCCGACGAGTGTTGAAGACGCTTCGTGGTAGAGACCGACGATCTTCCCTGTTGCCTGATCATAATTGACCACGATATCTTCATTCGTGCCTTTTTCCATGTTATATAGGGTATAACATCCTGACTCTGTAATTTGCTCTAACCCCGCATACCTTTCCTGTACCTTTTGCAGATATTCAGCATTCCTTTCCTCCTCTCCTGTGAGGATCTGACCATTCAAGTCGCTGATTCCATCCAGTAATTTCGGGTTATATTCTTCGATAATGCTGAGGTATTCATCGTAAAGGTCACGCTGTTCTGTAATCTTTTTCTGCTTGTCCTGCTCTAAATTTGCGATCTGTTCTTCATAATACGCCCGATCTTCTTCCTTGCATGTGCTAAGTTTACTTTGCAGCAACTGAATTTCTGTATCGTAAGCTGCTTGTATCTGTACGATCTCATCATCTCGGATCTTCGCTTTCTCTTGTAAAAGTTCCGATGCACTTTCCAGATCCATCGTTCGCACTCGAGCAGCAAACTCATTTTTTGCATAAAGAATCTCCTGCTCTGTTCCTCCCAGGGCTTCCAGTTCAATCTGACGTATCTGTTCATTATAATTTTGGATGTCTGCGATTTCCTGCTCTTTCAACTGTCGTTTTTCATTCGCTGCATTTTGCTGGATCGCAAGAATTTCATCTTGTAACGTCTGTACTTCACTGATCTGCGCATCACTTGATTGCGACAACAGTTCCAGTACTTTCTGTTCGCTTTCATCAATCACCTGATCATCTGCGATGAACAGATCTTTCAGTCCGCTTTGTGCCTCCTCTTTTCTGCTTTCGATCGTCGAGATCACTTCGCTACACATGTCATTGACCCGTTTCGTAAACCCATCGGTTTCCTCCTGTGTCATGATTCCGTCAAATCCGATCTCGTGCAAGTACACGCTGAATTCTTGTACCTTTTTCGTAGATTCTTCCACGGCTTCCTGAAATTCAGGGCTTAACTCATCGCTGAATTCCTTATGAACATACCCCATTTCTTCCAGTTCTTCTTTCGTGTACCTCGTAACTCCTTGCAGGTCTGCCAGCGCTTCTTCCAGCCATGACATTTCCTCTCGCGATTTAAGGACTGTGGAATTCAATACATCGCTTTGCTCGTGGAGTGTATATACTCCGGCACCAACCACTGCTAAACCTGCCGCAAGGGGTGCACATGTTCCCAAAACACCTGTAAAGCTTTTTGCAAGTACAGATCCTCCTATTCCTGCTGCCTCTTGTGCGCTACCGAAAGCACTAAGCGCTTTTGTGACTGCTCCTATTCCTGTCTTTAACTTGGTATAGGTTTGAATCCCACCGCCGATTAGTTTTAACGCCGGTCCTGCTGCCGCAAGAGTGATTCCCCACTGCACCACATTCTCTTTCTGCTCATCTGTTAATTCGGAAAATGCTTCTGCCACATCCCCTAATATATCAGACGCTTTCTCGATTACCGGAACAAACGCTGCACCAAAACGTACTCCTTCGTTCCGAAGTTCATTCAATGCGCCTTTTAACTGTTCTGCCGGAGTCGCATCTATTTTTTCAAACGCCTTTTGTGTCGCCCCTGCGCTTGTCTCCATTCCCCGCAGCATTTCGTTGTATTCTTCGCCGCTGTTTTTATACAGCACCAACGCCGCCGATCCTGCTTCCACCGAGCCGAACATATCTTTCAAAGTCTTATCGTTCTTTTGCGCCTCTGCATTTAACAGACTCAAAATCTCTGTTGTAGACGTCCCCTCTTTTTTCAGATCTGCAAAACCTTTTCCGGTCAGCTCCCGTAGCGTTATGTCCGCAATACTTCCGCTTTTTGACAACTCTGACAACATTGCTTTTAAATACGTTCCAGATTCCGCTGTTGCCACACCGTTTTTCGTAAGCTGTGCATAAGATGCACTCAATTCCTCAATGCTGAAATTCGACGCATTTGCAACCGGGATCACTGTTCCCATGCTTGACGCCAGTTCGTCCACCGTTGTTTTACCCAAATTCTGCGTTGTGATCAATAAATCGGATACTCTCGTGGCGTCACTCGCTTGCAATCCATACGCGTTAATTGCCGTCGTGAGGACGTCTACTGCTTTCGCCCCGTCTGTAAAACCGCCTTTTGCAAGTTTCATCGCATCCGTCGTGAACTGGATCGCTTCTTTTTGATCCACCCCGGCAGAAATAGAAGAGTAAACGGCTTCTGAAAATTCATCCACCGCCACCTTCGTTTCACTACTTGCATTAAGAAGCTCATTTTTGTACTGCGCAAAATCTACGACATTTGAATCCAGAAGTGTACTTACTTTTGCAAAGCTGCTCTCAAAATCAACCGCCATTTTTGTCGTTGCGGCGCCTACGCCCACGATCGGAAGTGTCAAGCCTTTCGTCAGCAGATCACCTGCTTTAGAAAATTTTTCTCCGACTTTCGCCGTCGTTTCCATCTCCTGACTGATCCGCTTTGCTTCACTTGTTCCGATTGCAGCCGCTTTCTCCATATCGCTTTTAAAGTTTTCGATATCAACTTTGATCTCTGTTAAAAGAGGTGCTAATTTTATGCCTCCTGCCATTTTCGTCTCCCTTCTGCGAATTTATGGATTGCGACTTCATCCGCCTCGGTCTGCTGCAGCCTCCACAAATTCTTTAGTATTTCTCTTCCGGCTTCGGACGATTGATAGCTTGCGATCCAGCTTTCCCGATTTAATAACAAATAAAAAGAATAAGGCAGTTCCAAGACCTCACGAAAGTTCAATCCGGTATACTGGCTTATTCTTTTTATAATTCCTGTTTTTAGGCTGTATGCTCTTTCCCAGTTCTCTGTCGGGAAATACTTTTCGCAGATTGCTTTTCCGATTTCTCCTTCCGGAACTGGGATTCGGAGTTTGGGTCTGTATCTGCTTTCAGCCGCAGCGCTGATACTTCCGCAATCAAACGGATAACTGCTTCTAACGGAAGTTTTTTTATCTCATCCGCCGTAAACTCCCTGCCCTGCCTGTTATGATTTATCAGGAGCAAGCATGCATCGATCCGTTTTTCATACACATTGTCTTCGGACAGATCCGCCTCTAACTGATCCATTTCTAAAATCATTCCGACTGTCGGCTCGAATACATCATATTCTTTCCCAAACAGCTTTATTTTCACGGAATTGTTCATGTATTGATCTAAATCTAACACCGTATTGCGCCCTCCTATGCCGCGACAATCGCCGCCGCTTCTTCGTCCGTAAGTTCTTCTTCAAAACTTGCAAGGAAACCTTTTACTTTCTTGATCGCCGTTAATTCTGCATCGATCGTTACTTCTTTGTTCTCCCACGTGATTGCAAATCCCGATCCGCCCTGTCCGATCATCGTAAAACGAATCTTTTTCCCGTTCTCCTTTGTGTGTACTGCCCTAAGCAAAACTGTTTTTAATGCCTTTCCATCCCCGGTAAAAATCAGATCTTTTTTCTTTCCTTCCTTATCTTCCGTGTAGACTCCGGTGGATAAGAGAGACATATTCGCAAGATTCCACGATAAAACTCCCGTCTTTGCCGAGATTTCCTCTTCTGTGATCGCAGACCTTACAATCTGTCCATACTGATTTTTCACATCGTATTTTGTCGGCTTATAATTTACGGTAAACCCAGAAGAGCAATGCCCGACATCATGTTCTTCTGTTTCAATGGTCGCGTGTTCCGGGATCTCTGTTCCGGTAAATTCATACATATACACAGTACACGCTCCGATTAAAATTTCGTCATTGTTTTTCATTACGTTTCCTCCAATCAACGATAAAATACAGGGTATCTTCAAACATTTGACACCCATCATTAAATATTGTTCCTCCACCTGCTATGCCGGAATGAAAACGGATATTCCCGGTTGTAATATAAGGATCATCTTCTTCCATATCGAGCAGATCTTTCAATTTCACTTCTGTATCTTTGCAAGTATCATAATCCCGGTGCATGATCTTTAACTCAAGCTGACTCTGCTTTACATGTCCGCCGGATATCGGGGTAAATGTATAAACTACACTTACATCGTCTAACACTGTTGTAAATACCGGATATAATTTGCCCAACAGTTTCGGGATCTCCGTTTCGATATAGTTTTTAATGCTAATCTCCATATCAACCTCCGAGTATTTTCTCAATCTGTGCCGCATTGTAGATAATGGCGAATGACAAAAACGGTTTTGGTCTCTGTCCTACCGTAGTAAAATGCATCACTTTGTATTTTCCTGCTTTCACTTCATACACCCACGGCGTCTTTCTTCCGTCTCCGTTTACAGCGTAAATTCCTGTACCGTTGTGCACATAGGGGGCATATTCCAAATTACTCCCAATCCTGCCGATAATTTCGTCTGCCGTGATTTCCGTCTCACTTGTGATCGACGCCCTAAGATGACCTTGATCGACCGGACAAAGCTGACGCGCCTCACCTTCCACTACAAGACACGCCTGCGACACTTTCTTCTCCATGTCCAAAGCAATCTTTGCCGTTGCATCCCGGATACTTTGAACAAATTCGCCATTATCTGCCATCACTCCACCACCTTCAACAGAAGATTCGTCATGCGTCCCTGCGGATTACAATCTATAATTCGATAGACAACGTCGTCTTTTACAAGGCGGTATCCCTCTGCTTTGATACTTTTACAGCGCGTCAGTCCTATATGCGTCGATTCCAAATAGGTCGCAGATGCAGCCACCTTCATATCATTTTTCTTGTAAACGGCAGCTTCCACTGTACCCATGTCAATCCATTTTTGCTTTTCTGCCCCTGATGGAGTTCTGACAGTTTCTTCTTTCTGCAGCCGATACGGTTTCATATCTCTGTTAATTGACATATCTATCACCTCGGTAATCTTCTATATCTTCTGATCGTTCGCTTTACCTGATCCGGCAGAGAGTCCATATATGTCGTACTTCCGCCGAAGCTTTGCGATTCGCTTGCAATTCCCTCAACTCCGTCTTTGTTAAAACGGATCAGCGTCAGTTCTTTTACAGCCGGAATTACCCCTTCCGGCAACGACTCTTCATCCTCATAATTTAAGCAGCTCCGCATGTCGATGATGCTGTCGTGGATCATGTCTTTCAAAAGCTCCCAGTCTTGTTCAGACATTCCCGGACGCTTCAACAATTCATTTAAAATCTTTTCTTCCATTCTTCATCACCTCAAAAAGAGAGGGATTGCTCCCCCTCTAGGCTGATACCTCTTTTGTGTTTACCGGACTCTTTGTATCGTTTGTGATCTTGACGTTGATCGGATCTGCATCCGCCGCTGTTCCGACTTCAAAGTATAATGCCGCACTCGCATCGTCACGGAGCACTTTATCACCGTACACACAAAGTCCACGAATTCCGTCTGCGAACTTATTCTGTAAGCGCATCGCTTCCACTTCATTGATCTGCTTCGCCGCACCGATCGCGGATTTATGGTTTGCGATAATGACATTTGCCGGAAGCTCCTCGGAACACATCACCTGCATGCCATTGATCGTCTGACCCTCTACCACTCCATTTTCCAACACTTTCGGGTTTGCCGTGAAGCGCTTATCTTTGGACAGTAATCCAAGATAATCCGCATTTACCGTCACGAAACGGTTGACTTTCGGAACTTTCTTCTTGGAGAGCATCGTTCCAAGATCTACGATGTAATCATATGCGCTTGCCGCAGTTACTTTCTTCTTCGCGGAAGAACTTCCGATCAGAAGTTTTGTCCCTGCCAACAACGCCGCGAAAAAGTCTTTATCATACGTCTCCGCAAGGACCGCCGCATGTTCTTTCGTTGTCGCTGACAAAAGATCTGCTTTTAACTGCACCTTATCCACATCGTCCAACGCAAACGCAAAATATTTCTTCTTGTCAAATACCATTTCTACCGGAGTCGTGTCGATGTCATCCCAGTCCACACTTCCTGAGTAATCTTTCAGTGTCCCCCCTGCAACTCGGTTAAAAATGACTTTCTGCCCTTTGATCTCTGCCGGTTTTGTTGCTAATACATCCGCAATCGATACGGAATGGAAGTTCGCTAGAAGCGCTCCCTCCCAAAGGGTAGGTTTAAAATTATCTGCTGCCATATTCTTTCATCCTCTCTCTTTCTTATTCTTTTGCCATCGCCGCAAACTGTGCCGCCACTTCTTCGGCTGTCATGTTGTCGGCGTTTTGCACAAGTGTATCAAATGCCGTTGTCCCTGAACTACCTCCGTCAGGGTTTGCCGGATTTCTTCCCGACAAAACAGGATTAAACAGATCCTTATAGCTTTCCTTCAAGCCTTTCATCTGCTCGTCCAGTCCTGAAACTGTTCCATCATCCGAAACGATCAGTTTTTCACGGTCAATTTTCCCTGCCAGCAATTCCGCGTGTTTCGCATTGTTATCCGCAAGCGCCTTATTGATTGCCGCATCGATCTTCATGCCTTTAATCTCTTTCTCATGGTCAGCTTTCAACTGCTTGATTGTCCCTTCGTGCGTTTTGATCGTCTTCTGAAGCTCCTCGTTACCGGCATTGTTCTTTTTCAGATCCCCGATTGTCTCATTTGCAGTCTCAAGCTCCTTTACCTTTCCGTTATACTGCTCTTTCGGAATGATATGCTTTGGCGCTTCCTCATTCACCTTTTTCATGGTAGCCTTTACATCCAGCTTCCCGTCTGCTGCATAAACCGCATTTGATAAAATTTTCTGTAACCACTCCATTTTTCTTTACCTCCATAGATTTTTATACCGGCTCTCCCGGTACTGGGATGTACCGTTGTTCTTTATACCCTGCAACCTATAAAAAAGGGTAGAAAAATAGCACCCTTACGGATGCTTCGTGTGCTCTGTAGCCCAGAGCTGGGAGATATTCAGGATCACCTTATCCTTTCTTTACAACCGCCTTTTTCGCAGGCTTCGCTTTTACCAACGCCATTTTTGCGTCGTTACTTGGCGTAGACAACTCTTTGAACCGTTCATCTGTCAGCTCCAGTTCATCTCCAACTGTGACTTTCCTCTTCAGCTGCTTGTCATAATAACTTTTAACACATACTGCTTTCATAGCACTTCCTCCTTTCCTGCTTTCTGGATATAAAAATACCACCAATCGTATTCGACCGGTGGTATCTACTCATTTTCTTCAAATTTTATTCCGTTATTACATTCCTTTTCGTATGGCTCCCATATTACCGTGGACGGAATACCTCTAGGAAATGCTTTGCATCGCATAGTATGTTTATCGTGATCTTCTATAAAATTATCACATAACATGCATTTGGGAAGCGCAAAACTACTTCCTCCAAGGATATATGTATTTTTTGATGAGTTCTTTTGCTTCATTCGGAATCCTCTCTCCATTTCTATATCTTACAAAAGCTTCCGCCAGACTTTCCGCGCCATCACATGTCCGATCAGAATACCCTGAAATACCTGCGACAAACGTCTTGCGGAGTTCTTCTCTCATATTTCTATAATCTTCTTCTGTTATACAATTCTGAAATGGCAAAATGTGCGCAATTTCATGTGCGATATAGTCTTCGAATGTACTTCCTGCCATTTCACCTATATTATACAAGTATTCCATACGGCGTTCAACCTTCTGATAATCCACATTATAATTAAATAGCAACTCAAACCGCAATACGCCATCATCATCAACGAAACCGCCGCTTCCAAAAATGTCGCCTTTCTTCATTTTCCCGCCTTCAATGCCATCTAAATATACAGTGTACTCTTTTTCTAATCTCCTGATCGCACTCTCAATCTTTCTTTTTGTCGCTTTATTCATTCTCGAAGTCTTATACACATCATACGGAATAGAGATTTTCATTATATTTCCAATCCGCTTTTTCCATGTCTTATCTGCAATATCACCCTTAGGTATCTTTTTCCCAAGCTTTCTTTCATATTCCACAATCAACTTCTCATCCGTAACCGGAATGATCGTACATCTACAGTTTGCGTGAAGCGGAACATGAATACACTCCTCGATCGGATAAACCTTTTCGTGATATCCTCCACAAATATCGCAGGTTCTTTCATCTCTTGCTGCTAAAATCTGCACATACTTAACATCTGCGTCTTTATAACGCTGCAAGGTCGCATCATTCAAATAATGCATTGTTTCCGTTCGGACAAGCCTGTGACATTCGTTAAATCCCTGCCCCATACGGTTATGGAGCATGATCGCGATTTCAACCGCTGTTTTTCCTTGCTGTAATCCCGTGAGCAGGATATCATTCAGACTGACTGCCAATTTCTTTTGATTCTTCCAGAGTCTTCCCGAAAAGTTATCCCCTCGCCACGGTGTTTCCATCAACTTTTCCATCAGCTTTTTATTTGGCATTGAAAAATCAATATCTCCCATGCTTTCCGCCGTATCTGCGTACACTTTTCGAAATCCGTCCTGCATGTTTTTCTTTGCAAATGCTTCCGTTGAATGTCCAAGATCCTCTATGATCTTTTCAAACTTTCCGTTCAACTCCGTGAGACGGTTCTGTTTGTGCATGTCAGAAAGAGAAAGAACCCCATCCTTGCTGTACTTCTCGGCCAGCCGATAGAGCTCATCTTTTACACTTTCACTCGCATCGATATAAAACTCCAACAGTTCCCGGTTCTTTTCTTCCAGTGAGTTGTAAGTTTTCCACGTTTCCGACGCAAGTCTCTTTTCCCAGTATTCGCTATTCTTCTCCATTTCCTCCGTCCTTTACAATCGGCGCTTGATCCCACGACGGACTATATTCTTCCTTTTGCCTTTTCAACGCTTCCAGTTCTTCTTCCACATCAGACACAAAAGGATGGTGCGCGATCAGTGTCTCATCCGATATAATCCCCTGCGAATTACTACAATTTTGGATCTGCTCCGCCTCGTTTATCGCCATATCTCTGTTAAAGACCAGCTCTACATCAATCTTTTCGTAATATCCATGTCCGGAAATCTGCAAATACAGATCCACAAAATACAATAGCAGCTCAAACCCTCTGCTGAACTCCGTTTCCATAAGGTTGCATTTAAGGTCAAGACTACTGTACATGAATTTCAAAGCCACACCGGACGGCGCTGATCCGAATTTGTCCAAGTCTTTATTTACCGATTGCCCGCTCTCTACAATATCGCGGTTTAACTGCTCGTAGTGCTCCCGCAATGCAGTAATATCCATTTGTGGCGTAAGCGTATCGACGCCTCCATCTTCTGCGTCGTCGATCAAAATTGCTCTGTCTTCATTGAGCTGTTTTATAAAAGCTGATAGATTTTGACCTCCATACCCCTTTAAGACAAATATCAGGTTTTTGACCTCATCCATATAGTTCGCCGCTTCACTGCGCCCTAAATCATAGCCATCAATTAAGCTCTTTACAAATTTGATGTCCGGCATTTCGATCTGATTGTTTTTAAACGGAATGAATGGCACTTTCCCCCACGTTTTCCACTCCTCTACGCTTTTATAATGCGCTACGGGTCCGCCTGCATCCATACTTTTATCGTTATCGTAGACGAGCATTTGTCCTTCTAAACGGTAATATTTTACGCCGTCCTTTGTCCAAATTTCTACATTCGTAATCTCTTTCTCTTGGTTATACTGCCATACCGTCGTATTGTATACCCGGATCATGGCATCCAGTTCTGTATGGCTTCTGTCCGACCAGTACGGAATGCACTGCTCCGCCGGGATCACGATTGTTTTCAACTCTCCTTCCGGATCAAGATATACATGCAGCCATCCAATCCCTTTGTTTGACGCCTCATATCCGAGTTGTGTAAGTTGATACTGAAAGTGTTTCCCAAGCACATCTTTGACCTTTTCGACATAAGTGTCGTTTTTATCTGTTCCGTCTGTTTTATATGTAACCGGCTTTGTAAGCAAGTATGCAATTTTCTCATCTACCTGAATTTTATACTTCGCATGGGCAAGTTTATTGTTCGCTCTCCATGTCTCTTCCTCTTTATGCCCGTCTACTTTCCTTGTAATTTTCCGGTTCTTAATATCGTTATCCGCCTGATAGTACCGTTCCCCCTCTTGCATCAACTCATATTTTCCCGAAGCTTTAAATTTTTCTATCATACTTACAACTCTGTTGTCCGTAAGTACGTTGCTCTCTGTTGCCGCTGCCATTCCCGCTTTCACGCCCTTTCTGATTTTGTTCCATAATTCTTTTATTTTCACCTTGTCACCTCGTTCCAAGTGTTCTTAATCCGCCGCCTTTTAAGTCCGAAACCTCGTAATCGTCCAGAGCGTACCATATTGCCGATAATGTATGCGGATCGATATTAAATTCATCTTCGATGATCTCGTCATCTTTATCTACCGCAAAGGTCAAGTCCTGAAGCTCATCGATCGTATTCGGACAGGCATCGGAGCATACAATCTTTTTAAATCGCTTTACTTTCTTCGTATACATCGCCCTGCTGCCCTTGAACTTCTTACACGCTTTCATTCGGAAGCCTGACTGCTTGTAATACCTTATTGCCTTTGGTTCAGCGCAATCTGCTTTAATTACAATATCCTTCCAGTCTTTCATATCTTCCGCTATCTCCGGATCTGTTTTATTCCGGCTGTAGTACTCCCGGTAAATATATAAAATCTTTTCGTCGTGATCAACGACCATCCGAAGCGCGGCATTGTATGAAGTAACAAAACCGAAGTCCATACCATTCTTTTCAAGCGGGGTTCTAATTGCTTTGATTTCTTTTTCAACCTGATTTGCAGACTCTACAACGAATTGTGGGAACACGAGCGTTCCATTTACTCCAAAACGCCCTTTCCTTGCCACACGGTACAGATCCGGGTCATGTGTCTGCAAGTCATCCAACTGCTCCACATACTCTTTAGGCACAAAAAAATTGTCGTCAACAGTACTATGATGGTAGTACGTGTTCCCGACAACTACGGTTCGCTCTTTATATAGTTTCTCATCATCCAAAACAAATACTTTCTTCTTTTTGTCCTGAAAGAAATATTTATAACACCAGTTTCCTTTACTGACCGGGTTTGTTGATAGAATGATATGATTGCTTAGAGTCGGATGTCTCAAACGTCCGAGTATCTCCTTAAATCCTGCGTATTTCACTTCTGAACACTCCTCAATCCATACGATGGATACACCATTCAGGGATTTTAATTTTGCCGGTTTATCCATCCCTTTAAAAATAATCCTGCTGCCATTGCGAAACTTGACCTGCATCGGCGATGATGTAAACGTCAAATAGCCATCAACGCCCATAGCTTCAGCAACTTCTTGCAAAAGGTCATAACAAGAGTCTCTGATTGTATCAAAAACCTCTCGGACAACCAAAGCTTTTCGTTTCTCTTCAAGCAATTTTTTAATCAGTTTTACGGCTACATGATAACTCTTGGAGCTGCCATATCCACCGACTAGTAAATAAAGTTTATAGTTCCAGTCATCCACAAAATCATAGAAGTGATCATTTAATGCAAAATCGATATTATCCGCCATCTTGCTTCTCACTCGCTTTCACAAAAGTGATCTGAATCGGCTTTTCCTGCTCCTTATCGGAATTAAATAATCCAAGATGTTTTCCGAGATCCACTAACGCAGACCTTTTGTCATACATTTTGATTTCTCTTTCTGTTCCAAACTCATTCGGTTTTATTTTAATCGACTGAATACAAGCTAAATCATCTTCGGATGCATATTCCCTCACGGTTGCTGTTTTCGGATCCACTGCGTCCGTAATCTTTGCAAATGCAATTTTGGCCAACTCCTGAAGTACGCGATCTTGATTAACCCCTGTCCTTCGCGAACGTTCCGCCATTGCTTTCGCGATTGCTTCTGAAATGTTAGGTTTTGTTAAGTTTTCACATCCGATCTCTTTTGCCGTGGCCGGAGAATACCCCGCCCGAATGGCTGCCTGAGTGGCATTCAGGTCAATCAAATATTCTTCTACAAATCTTTTCTGCTTTTTTGTCATCCAGGCTCACCACCTTCCTCTACTTAAAATTTTGCATTAGAAAAGCACCCCGGAGGGTGCCTTAATTTCTATGTATTCCAATAATCAGTAAAATCAATTTTCTTATAAAGGGTATATAGGCTTTCATCATTCAGCTCATCATACAGCTTCTTAAACCCCTGACCCTCATAAAACTTATCATACATATGCTCCCTGCATTCAAGAACGATTAGATTCCCACCGACTACCTTTGCAGCCAGGCTTATAGCATGATAACACTCATTTAATATCTGCTGACCACTCAATTCTTCATTAGAACAAGTATCGCATCTTCCAAGCTGGCCAATTAAATATGCCGGAACTGATTCCAACTTATCTCTTCCAGGATAATTACCGAGAACTTTCCTCTTCCGCTTGTTCGATAGGATTGAAATGTCTAACGACTTCTGAGCTATCGTAAAATATGCCAATACCCTGAACTTTCCGTCTTCCAGTTGTTTTTGATCAACTAGAAGGTATGTTTTCCCATAATTAGTATTTTCATAAGGTATAGTTTTATGCACTAAAAAGTCCTCTAAATCAATCTCACGATGACAAGAGAACTTTTTAAATGCACTTTCGATTTTTTCTGCATCGTACCCTTTGTTTACTATTTCTCCCATTGGTACAACTAAATATTCAATCATTTACTTAAGTGCTCTCCGAAGATTTTCTTTCAAATCTTTTTCATGTTTTAAGTGAGTTTTGAAATCACTACTCAGTGTGGGAGCCACTTTCTTAGTCATTTCTTTCACAAAATCATGTGCTTTCTCCGGTTTCACAGCGAACTGTTTGCCGAATGTGGATGTTGCCATAATTTCTCCCTCCTTTGCCTTATTTAGAGCGAAATTCCGCCTAAATGGTGCAAAAAAGAACGCCTACTTTTCCCTCCAAGGTAAAATAGCTTCCTTTTACTTTTATTATATCGGGTTTTCGATAAAAATCAACTAGCCCGACGAAAATTCACAATTTTGTTAAATTTTCATAAACGCAACAGAAAAACGCCCCCGCAAATGCAGGACGTCTTTACTTGGTTTACGCAAGAGTAGGGGGAAGAGCCGCAGGCGCTTTACCTTTTGGCTCTAGAATAATTATAGCATATTATTTTTGTTAATTGTGTTAATCTTTCAAATACCCATTGATTATCTGGGATATTCTCGAACGACTATATCCCGCTATACCCGCAACCTCCCTCTGCTTTTTCCCATCTATGTAAATCAACTCGAATATCTGCCGGTCTCTGCTGTCCGGAATCTCTGCAATGAACTGCTCAATCTCTGTAATCAGGCTCTCTACCTGCTCTCTGCGTTGCTTCCGGATCCGCATCTGCTTGCTAATCTCATCCGCCTCTTTCGGCTCATCCATCTGAACCGTCATTCTAACTTCCGTATACGGGAAATCCTTGCTTGACCCAACCACTTTTCCTAACACTACCGGTACGTTTTCTTGCCGGTCATACAGCCTGTCCAGTTTTTTGTCGATCAGCTCCAGCTCTTTCTTCAGTGGCCGTAACTGGCTGAGTTTTTTCTTGTCCATCCGCATCACCCCTTAATCCACATCGTCTCTGTAAATATTCCCACGCTGTCTCCCGCCGGATCTGCTGCCCCTGCGCTCGGATCAACGCGGCAGCACTTGGTTCATTTGTGTTGATCAAGGTATCATCTCCTTTTTCGGTCTACCACGTTTCCGCATCCCTTTTAATCCATATGCTTTTATGCCTGCTACCACCGTTGCCACTGATATGTCTAACAAATATGCTATTTCTACGTTCGACTTTCCTTCGTCCACATATTTTTTCAGTTTCTCTACGTCGTAACACTTTTTGTACATTCGTTTCCGTGATCCGTCTTTTCCCGCATCGCTTTCCATTTTTACCTCTCCATTAAAATCAACTTAATTCAACCGATCTAACGGACATTCGCCACTCTCTCGTTGCATATCACACTCGCCGTATCTCAGCATTTCTTTTCCTCCTTGTATGGTTCTGGAAGAGGTTGCCATGCAATAACATTATGCTTATTTGTATACCATCTTTCTCCCTCTTGTTTTCTAGTCCACCATTCTTTTTCGCGATTATTATACACTCCCATACATACTTCTCCATCTTCAAGAGTAACCAGTTGCATATCATAGATTCCTTTATGATTATCTTCCGGTAACCGCCCTTGTACCGGAATCCAACCGTTATCATCACAAGATACCTTTGCTTCTCCGTAAAACTCAAAGTAATCATTAAGCCATTTAACAACATAATCCAATTTGAAAGAACTATACCCTATGGTGTATTCATCTTCACCGACTTTTTTAAACTTAATATGATAATATGGTTTTCCATCAATTTGTCTGGTTATTATCTCTGCGCTTGTTACTTTCTCTTTTTCAACTTTTTCCATTTCAGAAATAGTTTCATCCATGTGTGAACGGATAAACTCTGTTGCTTCTTCAATTCCTTGTACAATATATGTACATTTATCCTCTTTGTTTCTTCTTTGATACTCAACGATATCGTCAAGATCGCATTCGTATACATCTTTTGTATATTGCGTTACCTCTTCCAAAATCTTCTCTAATATTTCCATATAGTTCATCTCCTAAGTATAATTCACATTCTATTTTTTATATAATCTTCAACATCACTTTTTGCATTTTCCGGCTCACAATAAATCCTGCATCCTGTCACCGTGCTGTCCACTAAATCAGAATCATTAAAATCTGCGCCATTCTTTTCAAGCCATGTGTCTAATTCATTACATACGTCAATCAAATTCTTTGCAAGTTTCTCGCGCCGGTCAATAAGTCTTTGAACTTTCTTCGGAATTTTCATCACTCCACCTCCGTAAAATCAAGTAGGAACTCTTTTACTGTTTGTCCTGTGTATCGATACGCCCTATCATCCACATAAATCTGTGCCGGCAACTTTGTTCTCGTTATGCCAACAAAACTAAGTTCTTTGAAAAATGTTTCGTCAGAATTAATAATTTCTGCTTTCATACTAAACCCTTGCTTATCCCACCATTCTTTAATCTGTTTTGGTTCTCTTGTTGATAAAATAAACACGGGTACCTTCATTGTATTCAAAAGCAATATCAAATCTAAGACTCCAGGGTTATACTCGTCATAAATACTTCCATCTTGCCAACCTTTAGAATATTTGTGTAGTCGTCTATCGTATTTCTGTACTCACAGTAGTTTTTGCAAATGTCCTCACAAACTTCTTCAATGATTGTTACTATGCTTTTTATTTCATCTTTCATCGATTCACCTCATATGTCTTCTATTTCCATACTTTCTCCATACACTCTGTATGAAAGAAAATATCTGTTTTTCTCTTTGTCCTCACATATTCCACATTCCCCATATCATCATCCGGTTTGATTTCTTTTCCACATCCCGGACAGATCACCGGATGATCCCAGTGGCTTTCAATCCTCTTTTTTTTCTGTGCATTCGTCATACCTGCTTCTCCCTAATTGCTTTGATCCTTGCCTTTAAGCTCTGCATCACCCATGCCTGCACATCATCTTTCTTTTCCAACGCCTTCATCACATCCTCATCCCGGGTATCCGCACACACAAGGTGGTGGATGATCACTCGTTCTGTCTGCCCCTGTCGGTGCAATCTCTTGTTTGCTTGAGTGTACAGCTCATAATTCCATGTCAATCCGAACCAAATGACATGATTTCCACCTTGCTGCAGGTTCAGTCCGTAAGCGCTGCTTGCCGGATGGGTCAGAAGGATGTCGATCTGTCCGGCATTCCAATTATCCTCATCCCGTGTGTTTTTCAACTCCCGGACACGCAACTTTGTTTTCTTGAGCGCCTCCAACAGCCGGATCCGGTCATGCTGGAAATTGTAAAACACCAGTGCCGGCTTTCCTTGCAGGGATTCAATCAACTCCATAAATGCCTCGATCTTGCAGTTATGCACCTCGTGGATATTCCGATCTTCGTCATAAATCGCCCCGTTTCCAAGTTGTAGCAGCTTATTGCTTAACGCCGCTGCACTAGTCACGCTAATCTCCTCCTCATCTTCCGGAAGCTCCAGTACCATCTTCCGTTCCAAGTCGGCATAGGCTTTTCTTGATTTATCATCCAGCATTACCGGGATTTCGTGATAAGTGACTTCCGGAAGCTGTAAGTAATCCTCCGCTTTCATGGAGATGCAGATATCCGAAATTTTTTGCAAGATGCTTTCTTCCGTTCCCGGCTTTGCCTTGTAGTTATATATCACACCCCTGCCCCTGTCCCTGTCCCCGGGATCAAAATACCGTTCCCGGAACTGTGTGTATCTCCGTCCCAGACGTTCGCCTCCATCCAGAAGGAATACCTGTGCCCATAAGTCCTCAAGTCCATTTGGGGAAGGTGTACCTGTAAGCTCCACAATCCTGTCGATATGCGTCCCAACACTTGCCAGGGATTTGAACCTCTTCGCCTTGTGACTCTTAAAGCTGCTGGACTCATCGATGACCACCATATCAAACGGCCAGCTGTTCCGGTAGTAATCCACCAGCCAGCATACATTCTCCCGGTTGATAATATAAATATCTGCCGGCGTGTTTAATGCCCGGATTCGTTTTGTCTGGCTTCCCAAAACCGGGGAAACCCTCAAGATCTTTGTGTGATCCCATTTATCTTTCTCTTTCGTCCATGTACCCTCCGCTACTTTTTTCGGTGCGATCACCAGCACCTTTTTCACTTGGAACCGGTTATACTTCAATTCACGGATCGCAGTCAGGGTCGTGACTGTCTTTCCCAAACCATTAACCCATGTCCAAAAAAAGCCCGATTTTTTTAATCTCAATGATTTTGTTTATGCAGTATTGCTGATAACCGTGCGGTTTGAACATCATGTAGCATCACCTCCTCACATTCCTTCAAAAATTCTGTCACTTCTTTTTCCCCGTAAAGTACCATCACTGTCTGACCTAAGTCTTTTAATCTTTTCAGCTGCACCCTTTGTAGGGACGTCAGTCTCCCTGTTATTGTTTTCAGCTCTACAAAAATTGCAGGCAACCCGGGAAGAACTACAATCCGATCCGGCACACCGTCATTACCGGGGCTTACCCACTTGAACGCTCTGCCGCCCAGTTTTCGGATTCCGTCCACCAGCATTTTTTCTACTTCTCTTTCTTTCATGTCATAAATTCCTCGCTTTTTATTTTCCACATAATTTCCGGGTCAATAGGATTCTCCCAAGACCATACGTATCCTTCGGTTACTTTTTCAGTTCCTATGCTGAGGCGTTTTCTTGCCTCTCTTATCTCACTTTTTCTAACACCTTCTCCCTGCATCATCCCCTTCACATAAAGCATCGCCTCTTTCGCTGTTGTACTTTTCTTCCCCACAAAAAATTTTGACAACAGCATTTCTGCACAGAGAACTCTATTTTCATCAAGCATTTTTCTTTCTCACTTTCTTCTGTTTTTTCGGAACGAACACCTTTTAAATTTCTTCTCAAGAATATCCACCCCTTTCCGGCTTGCCGCAACCAACTTCCCTATAATATGTAATGAGATATCTTAATTAGGTAATTTAGGTACATTAGGTACAACAGGTATATTTACCTAACCTATATATTTTTTCATTACTATAGAAAGTTGGTTTACATAGTTTACATATACTTAAAAACCTTTGCATTTACTGGGTTTTCCTGACAACTAAGTACGTAAACTTTTAAAAATTTACCGTTTACTCGGTTTACATCGCTATTTTTCTCCGTAAACCGCATTTTTTCGTATGGTATACGCATAACGTTTACACCCTTTCAAATCCTTTCTGAACTCCGTGCGGACCATATCGCCTTACATTTTTATTCCTCTTCCATCCTTTCATGGATGCCAATATACTGTTGATTTCCATGCTGTCTGTTTTTTTCATAAACCGTACTTCTCCATTAAAGCATTCTGTCCACACCTCTATTGCACACACCTTATCTCGTTTTACAAGCTCTGTTCCTTCCGGGAGACGCAAATTACCGGCGAAGTACTGCCGTCTTGAAGACAGACTTAATTGATTCCAGTTTGTAGGAATCAACCGTTCCAAAAATTCACGGATCAGCCCTTCCTTTCCGGATGCCTCTCTGTGGCTCTCCTGCATCTCTTCCGCCAGCTGTTCTTCTTCCTTGGTCATATACAAAGGTTCTCCAAGAATCCAATAGGTGTACGCTTCCGCCCAGATCTGATCCACTTCCTGCGGCAGATCCTGCCACACGGACTTCTTTGCCAGATGCACGCCCACATCCACTGGCCAGAACCGTCTATTTCCCGTCATGTCCTTTAAAAACTCTTCTTCGTTGCTCGTTCCGAAGAAGACGCAGCGGCGCGGATATTTGTTTGTTCTGCGCCCATAGGCGGCACGGTAGATATCGTCTGTCTTACTTAAAAACTGCTTGACCGCATTGGTCTCCTGCTTTGTCATAGCAGTCAGTTCCCCCACCTCATTGATCCACGTTCCCTGTATAAGTTCTGCGGCCTCTTTTCCCTCAAAACTAGTCAGGGAATCGGAAAACCAGTCTTTTCCCAGTATCCGCAGGAACGTACTCTTTCCGATTCCCTGCGGACCGGTAAAGATTGGCATATAATCATATTTCACGCCACCTGTGACCGCCCGGGCCACCGCTGCACACAGAGACTTACGCATGACGGCCCTTGTGTAGCCGTTATCCTCAGCACCCAAATACACGCTCAGAAGTGTATCTAGCCGATTCTGTCCGTCCCATTTTAAGGATTTCAAATACTCTTTCACGTCGTTGATGCGGTTCTGACTACTCACGATCAGGAGTGCATTATCCAACTTCTCTCTACCGGTAATCCCGTAGAACAATTCCATATAATTATAGAAGCCCGCATCATCTTCATCTTTCCATCTCCGCTTTTCCTCGCCCGCACTCCACGGAACTTTTCCGAGGATCAAGCCGCAGCTTGCAAATTCATCCGTCACAATCTTCCCTTTTAAAAGAGGGTCATTCTGCAAGATGAGCACCGCGTTATTGATCGTCTTTTCTATTTTTCCGTTTCCGTCATGGGTAAGTCGGGAGATCCAAGACAGGTCATCTTCCGATACTGTCTCTCCCTCCTCTGCTTGGAATGCCTGTCGAGCCTGTTCCATCTTCTCTTTCGCAAGCAAATCGGAAACGCCCTTATCGCCAACTGCCAAATGGCTCATAGCCACAAAGGACGGCAGTTTATTCACAGGAGTTCCGTCTTTCGCGTCCCGATCCTTATCACCGTACATATGTAGGCGCACAAGATCAAAGGCATTAACGAGCATGCCGGAACACGGATCCGTTGCGTGGTGAGAATAAAGGAACAGATCCCCGTCATACACAACTGCACCGCCCACCGTAGACCCGCCAGTGTAGGTATAACGTCCCTCAATATCCGTAGGATCATACATCCCCGGAATGAACTTCTCCATTGCCTGAGAGATCGTGTATGTCCGGCAGAATGCACCGATGATTCCACGCTTTGTAGTCGGGTCTTCCTGTTTCGCAAGCCGTCTCTTTTCGATTGCTGCCGTTCCCGGCACCTGTGGCCATTGCGAAATATCTGTCCAGTCTCCGTACATCTGAAGGAGACCGGACAGGCTGCAGAATGGGTGATCGTATACTTCAAAGATGTATTCCCCGTCTTTACAGCAGCTTGGCCAGTACATCAGCCTCGACACATCAAAAGTAGTCGGGTCACAGAATTCCATTCCGATCAAAGATGCTAGCTTTCTTGACGCCGGCTCATATTCATCCGCTGACGCGGTCGCATCCAGTGGTACGATCACACGGAGTCTGGGCGCATACCCAGCGTGTTTTCTTGTGCTGTAGACCAGAGCCGCGCACCCCAAACCGGATACCCGTTTCAAAATCTCATCCGTACCGCCTGCGGGGATGTTATCCATGTCCAGAGTCAGAAGATCTCTGCCCTTTACATAAGCAGCTTTCCGGATATTATTCTCAAATGTGCCGCCCACAAAACCACCGACATCTTTTAATTCATCCTGTCGGTATTTTGGCATCGCAAGATATTCTTCCACTGTCTCCGTACTTCGTACCGGAGTTTTTACCCTGTCTACAAATTCGGACCAGAGGATTTCTGTTTCCGGCCAGTGCTTTGTTTTTCTTGTGCCGGCGGTACTAATGTGTAATTTTCTGTTATGTTGCATCCGACATCCCCCTAATCTTTCATATAATAGTTACTTTCAAATCCTGCGCCTTTCAGTATTAACCCTGGCGCCCATGTTATCGGTTCTGCCATCAGATTACAAATTTCATCTACTGTCACATCCATCGGCGCGTCGATGATCACTTCATCGTGGACATGGAATACCACCTGCAGCCCTTTTTTCTCAATTCTTCGTAATGTTTCCGCAAGGCAGTCTCTTGCGATTGCCTGCACGATATTCTCTGTCATTTTGCCACCATAAGTGGACGTCACTTCCCATTTCCTTGTCTGCTGACCTACAGTATAGTAATGGATTGCCGCTTTCCCGAACTGATTCTCCTGTAAAAATGGTTTCGGGTAAAAAAGCTTCCTTCCGCTCGGAAGTTGTACTGTAAGGAAGTGTTGCCCATACACAAGATCGCTTTCCAGCGCAAAGATCAGTCCGTTGATCGCATGCGGTTGTGCTGTCAGCATCGTTTGTAACGATGCCTCTTCTACGGCATACCACAGGTCACGGATTCTCGGGTTTGCGCTCCTCCATCTCTGCACGATGTCCGGAAGTTCTTCTTCTGTTAGTCCCATATTTAAAGCCCCCATTGCGATTAGAGCGTTAGAGCCGCCCTGATACCCAAGTGCAAGCGTGGCAACCTTTCCTTTCTGTCGGAGGCTGTATTCCGGATTCCCCTTTGCAATCTTTTCAATCGGCACATGGAACATTTGAGACGCCGTCGCTTCGTAGATTTTTCCGTGGGTAGCAAACACTTCATTTACCCACTGTTCTCCTGCCAGCCACGCGATCACACGTGCCTCGATCGCAGAGAAGTCCGCCACTACAAACTTCTGCCCCTCGGAAGGGATAAACGCTGTTCGGATCAGCTGGGAAAGTGTATCCGGTACGTTTTCGTAGATCAGTCGGACGCCCTCATAGTTTTTTGCTTTTACCAGCTTTCTAGCCTCGTCCAGCGTCTTCAAATAATTCCTCGGGAGGTTTTGCATCTGCACAAGACGTCCTGCCCATCTGCCGGTTCTGTTAGCACCGTAGAACTGGGTCAGTCCTCGAACGCGTTCTCCTTCTCCCTCTGCGGTTTTCATGGCTACATATTTTTTAATGGAGGTCTTTCCGAGCTGCTGACGTATCTCCAGCACCCTCCTCACCTCATCTGATATATCACTACGGCTCAATAATTCCGTTACGTTCTCTTTCGTCAAGCCGGAGATTTCTCCGGATATTTGCTTTTCAATCCACACTTTCAACTGCGAGGTACTGTTCGGATTTCCAAGTCCGGTAATATCAATAGCTTCCATCGTCAGGTTTTCACTGCTGATCGCGTCGATAGCCAGAGCCCCGTTGATCAGCTCCTCATCCACACGAACTCCGTACGCATTCATCCGAATATCCATCTGCCATAAGAACTCTTCCTCTTCCGGAACTGGATACTGCTCCAACCGTTTCAAAATCTCGTACTCTGTTATTACGTCCTGCTTGCAGTAATCTTTAAAAAGCACCCATTTTTCAGGCGCATGTTTTGGCAAGTTCCATGTTCTGTTCCCGTTCGTCTTTGTCGGTTTACATGGTACACAAAAATATCGGATCAGTGCCTTTCCTGTTGTCAACTTCCGCTTATCCTGCGGCAGTCCGATTGCTTTTCCGGTTGCGTCCAGACCTGCTGTATATCCGCAGTACAGACCGTGCATCATAGTACATCGCCACTGCTCCAAAGGAGTCATATATCCAGCGCGATTTAAACAGTACCATTCAAAGGCTGCGTTATATGCGTGTTTGATCGTATCCGGATCTACAAGCTCGTCCAGTATCCAGTCCGGAATCAATTCACCTGTAGCAAGATCCACAATCTGAACCGGATCATCATCCCATTTGTAGGCAAATAAAAGGATTGCAAAATCCGGAGACTGTGCATATTTATATAATCCAGCTTTTCCAATATCTATGCTGCTTTTTGTCTCTATATCTATCGATAGATGATGCCTCATCCGTATCTTCTCCTTTTAAACATGCGGAGTCTTTCGACTCCGCAAAAAATTACATCGGAAGTCCTGTGATAGGATTGATCTGAACTCCCCCATTTTGTGGATGTGTTGCTGATGCCGGCTGTGGCGCTCCGAACGCCTGTGCAGCGGATACGTGTCCCCCTGACAGGGTTTCCCCATCTTCCAACTTCTGAACCGGACCCAGTCCACATCCAATTCCTTTCTTCCCTCCAAATGAGTAAGGGAAGAAATTCACGTTCACTCGTCCGTACATTCCGCTGTACACTTCTGACTGATTGATGATCGGATTTCCCATCTTATCCACTACTTCCGGTGGATAATCTACCTTCGCACTTGCGGTAAACACCCAATGACCTTTACATTCTTCTCCGAACGGCATGCCGTCACTTGGCCGGACTCCATCTCCATCGTAAACCGGAGTCGGTACGATTGGAGGGCACGCCCCATTCCATTTTTCTGTAATCCCCTTTTGTTTCGCGGCTTCAATCGCTGCATTGATCCGGGCCATTGTTTCCACATCCGTCTTCGGGATCAGTACAGTTACACTGAATTTTTCTTCCTGCCCCTGCATTGCAGCATAAGGCTTAAATAAATGTACATAACTTAATCTTGCTTTTTCTGTTGTTACGTTCGTTGCTTCTCCGATTCCCATTTCAATTTTCCTCCTTAAATGCTTCCTGTGCGGTTACTTTATTTGTAATTGCATGTCTCTTATCAGATGCTTCTACTAGTGTCGGTTTCCCCGGTTTCTGGGTCACAAACTCTCCCACAGCATCTGCAAAATCTTTCTTTCCGATTGTCTTTTCCACCTGTGCCATTGTCAGCGGCTTTTTCTCCCAAAGGATTTCTTCTGCCACAACACCGCTCTTAGTTAATTTTTCAAAAGCGGCATCCATGTCCGTCCAGTCGCGGGATCGTCTTCCTTCCACTGCCTTCCATCCGGGAACTTCATTCCCGGCGAGACATTCAGACAGCGCCCACTCCTGCAGGTCTTTCTGATATGCAACTACGTCCCTCATTGCCAAAAGACGTTGTCCGGCTTCCTCCTTTGTAATCAGTGGTGGCAGCTCTCCTAAATTGAACGCCATCTTCACATTGTGGTCAGATCGTGCGCGGCATTGTTTCTTTGCCCGGCAGAACTTACAGGTCTTTTCTCCAGGTGCGAACTCTCCTTCTCCCGCAAATGCAAGTGTCGCGCGCTCTTTTGCATAAGCCCCAAATTGCAGGAGCTCTTCCAATGTACACTCCCATTCCGAAATTCCATCCGGAAGGCGGGGCTGTACAATTCCTAAGCGAATCCGCTCAATCGGATAAAGAATCTTACATGCTTCATACGCACCCAGCGCATACAACATCATTTGCGGATTCTCTTCGGCGGAAACAGGAACACCTTTTCCATATTTGAAATCAATTACGAACAGAGTGTTCCCCTGGATCATAATACAGTCTGCAGTTCCGAATCCTTCCGGAACATAATCACTGAAATCGACCCGTTTCTCCACTTCTACAAACGGAGTTGCCGGAAGCTTGATAGATACATCCCGGATATAATCGATATAAGTATCTGTATGTATCAACATCTCGTCATCCCACAGAGGATCTTCTTTAAATTTTTTGATTGCAAAGGTGAGTTTACGTTTGGAAACGTCCCCGGGATTAAAATAATTCCGCACCTTCAGTTCAGCAAGTTCATGTGCCAGTGTACCTTCCTTTGCCGCTTCCGAGGTAGTATCCGGAAACTGTTCTTCCAATCGAGCACTCTTCGTACATTTGAGCCATCGATGTGCGCTGGATGCACTTAAGAGTGCGTGATCTCTTTCATCATGTCCCATCAGATCTGCGCCCCCATTCCCCGAAGTGATGTCGCGAAACTACCGAACTGATCCTCCGTAAGTTGCTGTAACGTCTCACATCCATAGCTTGTAAGCAGTTGCTGTAGTTGAACCATACCCCCCTTATCCATCAGAGTCATCGCTGCCCGCGCCAAATCATCCCGCGTATACTCGTGCCGACTAGTTGGAACTGCAGTCTGTACAGGTACAGTCGGAGCAACCGGCATGGATACGGACGGCACATTCTGTACCGGTGCTGATACAGGAGTGCTTTGACAACTTTCTGAAACACTATGCTGTTTCATCTCTTCCGCGGTTGTAACTGCCTTCTCTTCCTTTGCCGACGCACGCCCCTGAATTTTTTCCATAAAATCCATCATTTCTTCGTAACTATTAAATATAATCTGCATAATTATTTCCCTCCTAATTTTTCTAACCCTGCACGGGCAATTTTTACGAACTCATCCTCCGTGAGGCTGATTCCTTTTGTCATCTTCTCGTGGTCATCGGACCACCCACGAATATCCAGCTTTGGTTCTTTCCCAAACTAACTGACGATATTTAATTCTGTGTGATAAACATCCGTCTCAGCTTTCTTCTTCTGTCTTCTGTTCATTTCCCGTCCTCCTGAATCTTTTTTCCATCAGTGCCGCAAGGTCGAGGTATTCCTCGGCTATCGCAGATTCCCCGTGCGTCTCCCGGATCTTATCCCGGAACTGTGCAAGCGTCCCGTAGAAGCATCCGCACCGTACACCCACGCCACCATCTTTGAGACGGAAGAAGGTCGTTGTGCGGTTGACAGATCCGAAACCGTGAGCGTATGCATAGTCCCCATTGCCGCACACCCGCGCATCTCCGTACACCCGCGCATTGCCGCACACCCGCGCATCGCCGGAAACCTGTGCATCTCCGTACACCCACGCATTGTCGTACACCAGCGCATTGCCGCACACCAGCGCATTGCCGTACACCCACGCATTGCCGTACACCCGCGCATTGCCGTACACCAGCGCATCGCCGGAAACCTGTGCATCTCCGTACACCCACGCATTGTCGTACACCAGCGCATCGCCGGAAACCTGTGCATCTCCGTACACCCACGCATTGCCGCACACCCGCGCATCGCCGGAAACCTGTGCATCTCCGTACACCCACGCATTGTCGTACACCAGCGCATCGCCGGAAACCTGTGCATCTCCGTACACCCACGCATTGTCGTACACCAGCGCATCGCCGGAAACCTGTGCATCTCCGTACACCCACGCATTGTCGTACACCCACGCATTGTCGTCATGACCAAGGTTTGATTCCTTCTCCACATACCCGCCAAGTTCTCCGGCTTCCACATCGCCGAACTCAACAAGGGCACGGATGCGGAACAGCTTTGTCCCGAACATATTTGTAATAAATTCATTTGTTAATTCAAATTTCTTCACTTTCTTCACCCTTTCTGTTATAATAAAAATGATTTTTTAACTATGCGTCCTAGAGGTTGCCGCCTCATTTATGGGCGCTTTTTTATTCTGCAAACGAGGTCTTCGTGATCTCCTATACTTCCCCACGATGTGATCTGATCATGCTTTACAAGTACAACCGCATTCGCATAATCCTGATCGTATTTCAAGCACCATTCTTCAAGCAGATCTAAGATACAGTTCATTTCTTCTTCGGCATCTTTCTTTACCTCTTCGTCCATTTCTTTGTTCGCCTCCTTTCAAATCGGTCCTGCCTGCAGGATGTAAATGATCACAGCCATCACCGCGTTTAACATCATGCTGGCGACTGTTACT
>ERZ791914.99-NODE-99-length-97009-cov-8.905099_pt1 | contig 97009 bp, 82 predicted proteins | sample MGYA00510140_ERZ791914 | MGnify/ENA primary metagenome ERZ791914 (study PRJEB30046, sample SAMN00792079) | human gut metagenome | study: EMG produced TPA metagenomics assembly of the A metagenome-wide association study of gut microbiota in type 2... | reverse complement strand
TTCACCCTTTATTATCATAGAAGAATCTTATTTACAGACTTTTTCTCACAGTCTCGCAAGGAAAAAACTATCAAACATCCGCTGTATCGACTGATTCACGATGAACCAAATCCGGAAATGCTAACATCTAATCCACAGCCTAAACCCTACCGCAATTTTCCGGCCATCCACTTTTTCTCCAATCAGACCAAAAAGTAGATATGTTTCCATATAATAAAACCGAGCTTTCCGCAAGGCTTCTCTGATGATACCAACCTTACAAAAAGCTCGGAAATACGCTACTTTTCAGTACTTGATTTTATTTTCTTGACAGCAAACAGACCGTCTCGACATACTCATCATTGTCCAAACTCGTATTTTTACCAACTTCTAAAAATCTCTTTTATGAAAATTAATTCTTACTGTTTTTCTTTACTGTACTGTGAATATTTTTAATGCTTTCCAAATATTCTTCTTCAACCGGCGATAAGTTCTGCACCTGATATTTCCGATATTCTTCTGTTGCTTTTTCAATTGCCTGTGCATGACTAATCGTTCCGGCTCCTTGCAACACTTTTTCACCTGTAGTTTTCAAAACATTATCAAGGTGTTCCACATAATCTTCCATATGCATGGGATTGTGACGCATAGCTTGAATCTCCGCAAAATCAAAATATCCCGATACAATATTATTTAGGATCTTTAACTCTTCATCATTGAGATAATTTTTGGCAATACTGATATCTTTCAATACAGGAAAATCACCAGAAAAACTTTTTAATCCCATAAAAGGCCGACTGGCGTCCGCACGCTCGTATATAACTTCTGCTGCTGTATGTCCATGTGCTGCATAGTGTAATTTATTTTGTACCATTTTAAAAAATGCAATGGATTCACTACTCTTGGGATCATAATCAACACTTGTTGCATAAAGGTCAAGTACCTGTCGGTACATCACTTTTTCAGATGAGCGAATATCCCGAATACGGTCTAATAACTCTTTCCAATAATTACCCCCACCCAGATTTTTTAGCCGTTCATCATCCATTGTAAAGCCTTTTATCATGTACTCTTTTAATCGTTCAGCAGCCCACCGACGGAAATTTGTAGCAATCTTGGATTTCACTCTATATCCAAGAGAAATAATCATATCAAGATTATAATGAATTGTATTATAGTTTTTTCCATCAGCTGCAGTTGTTCGGAATTTCCGAACAACTGACTCTTCATCCAATTCTTCCTCTTCAAAAATATGCTTGATATGCTCGCTGATATTAGATTTACTTGTCTGATACAACTCACATAATTGTGCCTGTGTAAGCCAAACGGTCTCGTCTTCAAATTTAACGTCAATTTTTGTATATCCATCTTCCGTTTGATATATGATGATTTCACTCCCAATAATATTAGGATTGTCTCTTTGATCCTCCATCTTTTACCCCTCCCTTTACCGTTCCATTAAATTCCCGATAACCTCTCTCTTAATTAAACATCTATCTTCACCTCTGTAGCAAATAGTTTCTTATTCCCTTCTCCTGGAATAAAAGATATTTTTTTACCCTTTTGAATCACTTCTATTGCACTCTCTGTCTTAGAATAAATACTTTCGGTAATGGAATATTCTTTTCCATCAGCACCAACTACATAGGCATAAAAACTTTCTGTTCCCTTTCCAACATATTTGACCGTTCCTGTAATGCGTCTAAAATCCGCATCAATAATGAGTGTCCGTGTCTCGTCAACCTGCATGCGCAACCCATTCTTGTGTGCATGATCATCCACAAGATACTGATTTTTATATTCTCTGATAATCCGATCCGTATCTGTTGCAACATCACACCCAAGCCCAAGATACAATTTCCTATCACTAATAATATAAAACTCCTCTTTGGCCCTCGTCGCCGCAACATTCATTATGTTCGCTTCGGTTACTGCCCAGCGTGCCGCTCCGCTGCTCTGCCTGTCGGCACCGAGTACAAAAAATACGATTGGAGCCTCTTTCCCCTGAAACGTATGGACAGTTCCGACATTTGTCGGTTTTCCCTGTTCATCATATCGGGTAAAGTGAATTTTCCGTAATTTCTGAGAAAGCTGATATGCCACATTGGAAAACGGTGTAATTACATAAACCACATCTTTTTCTTTTTTATCTAAGATTTTCGGATTTTTATCTATCATCTCCTTGAGCTTATGCAAAAGGAATTCTCCCTGTTCCTCGACATATTTATTGTTCGCCATTCCACCAACATCAAACCAGTCTGCTTTTCCGTACTTTTCCATTCCCTGCACCATAAATCCGTCATAGGAAATCATGTTCGAAATTGTAAACATCGGATACCGACATCTTCTATGCACCCATAGCGGAATTCCAACCCATGAATCCTCCGCCTTGTCCTGTTTTCGATAAAACCCGTACTGACTTGCCGCATCTGCTAAAATCTGTGCGGATGCAGATGCAGATAAATATTTTTCTGTCACTCCAAAATGCTCCCCCAACATATATAGGGTATTAGAATCCAACGTAAGAACCGGTTTAATCTGCAACGGATCACCGACCACCATTACATGCCTGCTGCGATAGATTGCACCGACAGCCGCCTGTGGCAGCGCCTGTCCTGCTTCATCGATAAAAAGATGCCCCAGTGTCTCAGCTCCAAGATTTTTGCACATACGCGAAAAACTGGCAAACGTAGAACTAATCACCGGAATTGTCATATTAATCCAGTTCCATGCCGCCTCAATCACATGCTTTCGATCCAAATACTTCTCCTGCTGATCCCAGACGATAATGGCCGCCTTTACATTTTTTCTGTTCTCATAAAGAAATTGTTTTCGAACACGTAATGCCATAACAAACAATTTTGACTGTGCGACACGATACGCTTCGTCAAACCACGGGTTTGATATCTGTAAATCTTCATACTCCTGATTCATATTCAGCGGTTCTGTCTTACTGTCGTTTTTTATATTTTCATATTCGCGGACTCTTTTCTCCAAATTTGAAATTTTACCTGTTTCCACCGTCTTCCAACTGTTAAACTCCTGCTTAAGCTTCTCCTGTTTTTCATTACTTTTACTCAGCCTTGTTTGCCGCAAATGAATATTTTCATTAATTTTTTTCTCCTGTTCCCTGCATTCTATATCTTCATCATTTAATTTTACTAACTGATCCGTAATCTCATTTAATCTGCTCCTATATTCCTCTTTCTTTTTCTTTCCCGCAAAGAAGCAAGGACGTTGCTCCTTGTGTACTTGAAGGCACTGGTTCATACTGTCCATATTTTTTCGGACAGCTTCTGCCCTGTTTTGTACCTCTTTCAAACTGAGATGTAACTGTTCCAACTGCTGCCCGCATTCCTGTTTATTTTCTGCAAGCTTCTTAAGTTCTACGCACAATTCATGCTCTTTCTTCTCTAATTTTTCTTGATAGCTGCCACGAACCTGTTCCATCTTTTGAGTATATTCCTGATACATCCGAACGCTATCTGCAAATTCCTGCCTTTTTGTTCGAATCGCTTTTACTTCCTCATAATGACTCAGAAATTGTTTATATATACCTTGATTCGGCAGATAATCTTCTTCCAAATATTTGTGGATATGCTTCATATTCGTGAGGATATTGCTCATATTATTCGCTTTTCCACCTTCAAGTGAAAATACTCCCCAAAACTTTTCTTCTCCCGGAACAGATTCTTTTACCAGTTCCTCTCTTTTCTTCCCGTTCTCATCTTCCAACCACTCTACCGACACCTTCGCATTCGATATCTCACAAAAATAGTCCGCTTCTTTCAGTTCATCGATTAGAAAATTGTCAATCTCCTTACTCAACGGAAGTTCGTTCACAATGTTTTGAACCGCACCATTATTCGAACTTGCAACCACGATATTATTTTCGATAATATGTTCCGGGATCTCTCCAATCGATGCATGATTAAAATAAATTGTTTTCTCTGTTCCTTTGATAAAATGGTCCGAAAGTTTCGCAATACTATACGCCTGCTGTACCACTAACTGCGCAAATATGTCCTTCAAAAGCGTCGTTTTTCCGGTTCCAGGCGGACCGTTGACACTTCTCATCTGATTGTTGTCAAAGCCGATGGATAAGTTTACCGCAACTTGCTGCATCAGAGAAAGCGCATATGTCGTATTGCTTGGAAACCTTCCCAGGGGATAATTCTTCGGCTGCAGAATTTGTTCAAACAGATGCGGATGAAAATTCACTGAATCTTTTTTGCTGTCAAGGTTCATGCGTTCCTTTTTATTTCCATACAAATAAGCATTCAAATTAACCGTTTCGATTTTTTTTGCTTTTTCCAGATCATCGATGAAAAAAGAATGCAGATTCGTCGCTTCAGTCTCGATATTTCCCAGAATCTTCATCCGGCAATTTATTATATCAACCTCATGTTGCAGGAGTTCCTTTTGCATCGCAGCATTAAACTTCGCCGAATCCCCTGCTGTCTCATCAAAATCCTGAGCAAGCTGATTTTTAAAATCTTTCTCAAATTCCCGAAACTCTTTCTCATAGGGAACTTTTTTGAATTTCCGTATGTAAGCACTTTCTGTAAAGAATGTCATATCCTCCAGAAAATTAAGATTCTTATCGAAATACAGCGCGAAACTGAACTTGTCTCCGAAACGAATATCCTCATCCGTCGATTCCAAACCATACTCTGCATGAAGTATGTCCACAACTTCCTGAAATTTAAAAATATCAAAATAGACAACGACTCCTCCTTTTTGCCGTCGATTCCATTTCTTTTTCTCAATTTTATGCAGAAACAGAGAATAGAAATCCTGTTCCTGCAAATCATTCAGAGTGAGAATAGCCTTATCATTCAAACCGATGTCTCCCTCCGATAAATGTTCCACCATTATCCATGATTCTAAAATCTTATTTTTTTCTATCATTTATGAACAAAACTCCTTCGTATCTGTTTGAACTCTCTATCTATCTTCCGATACGTATTCACGTTTCTTCAAATGTAAAATTATGTCCCACTAACCAAAACTAACAAAGGGACTTAAAGAACCAAGTCAAAGAAAAAGGATTCTTCTATTTCTACGATATCGTCATATCATCCGAAAATGTTCCAGTGCCTCCCTTATAGCCGCTTCTTTCCCTGGCGGACACTTCGGCTGTCTAGAGTTTTCCAATTTTGACAGGTCATAATTTGCCCTCTCAATAATGCCGCATTTCTGCTTCACCTGTGCGATATACAAGTTGCTAACTTTCAATCCGCTTTGCTTCAGAAACATAATCCTTGACTTCCTCATAGATCGCTTTACTCTCCGCCGCCATCAAATCAAGCTCATCCATCTCTAATTCCACATTGATATGCTTCAACTTATTTGATTTAAGTTTGGAAAGCAACACGATACTTTCCACATGCTCCGACCACGCGAACATATCATACCCCCATGCCTCTTCTGCCTTATATCCGTGTTTCGTCAGATACCGCAGGTCTCTCGCCAATGTCTCCGGATTGCAGGAGACGTAGACCACTTTTTTCGGTGAAAGGGTTACGACAGAGGACAGAAAGGCTTCATCACTGCCGGCTCTTGGCGGGTCCATGAAGACGACGTCGGCTTTTTCGCCTTTTTCGGCCATGGAGACCATGAAGGCGCCGGCGTCGTTCTGGTAGAAGGAGACGTTTTTGATTTGGTTTCGTTTGGCGTTTGTTACGGCATCGCGGACGGCGTCCGGGTTCAGTTCGACGCTGATGACTTCTCTGGCATCGCGGGATGCGATGAGGCCGATGGTTCCGATTCCGCAGTAGGCGTCCATGACGCGTTCGTTTCCGGTGAGGCCGGCCAGGGAGATGGCTTTTTCGTACAGGTTTTTCGTCTGAACCGGGTTGACCTGGTAGAAGGACTGCGGGGAGATGCGGAAGGTGCAGCCGCAGAGTTCATCCTCGATGTAACCGCGTCCGAAGAGGACAATGTCGCGTTTTCCGAGTACCATGCTGTCGGTGCGGTCGTTGACGTTCAGTACGATCGTGGTGATCTCCGGGTGGAGTTTGCGCAGGGCCTTTACGAAGTTGTTTTTTGACGGGAAGACTGGTGATACGCAGACGAGGACGACCATGATCTCGCCGGAAGCAAAGCCGGTGCGCACCATGACGTGGCGCAGGAGGCCGTAGCCGCTGTCCTCGTTGTAGATCATGATTTTGAAGCTCTTCAGCAGACTGCGGATATCGCGGATGATGGCATCGGCACGCTGATCCTCGAGCAGGCACTCATCGACCGGAACCACTTTGTGTGTGCCCTTTTCATAAATGCCGGATATGATCGTTCCGTCTTTTTTGCGTGCAAAGGCGGAATTGACTTTATTCCGGTAATGATAAGGATTTTCCATGCCAACCATGCCTTTGACCGGGACGATGCCCTTCAGAGTCTTCTTCAGGAACTGCTCTTTTTTCGCGAGCTGCTCTTCGTAGGAGAGGTTCAGATATGTGCATCCGCCGCATTTTTTCTGATAAGGACATTTCGACGATGATGAACTCTTTTTCTGCTTTCCTTTTTCCGGTGCCACGCTCTTTGTTTTCTCGATACGAACAGCTTTCTTTTTATTTTCCCTGTCGAAATACGTCTTTTTTCTTCCGTCAGATCTTTTATTCTTCTCTCTCGTGTTTTCCACTTTCTCTTACCTTCTTCCTCTATTTCGCAAACCCGCGCAGCAGCGCGATCTCTTTTGCATATCCGTCCAGCTCATTCGGTGTTTCCAGATAGAACGGCAGTCCCGCCAGCGCCGGATGTGTCACAATCCGCTCAAATGCCGCAAGTCCCAGCGATCCCTCGCCGATCTTCTCATGGCGGTCCTTATGGCTCTCAAACGGATTCTTGCTGTCGTTCAGATGAACCGCTTTCAGCTTCGAAAGTCCTACCACGCGGTCGAACCCCTCAAGCACATCATCGAGGTGATCCACAATATCGTATCCCGCATCGTACACATGGCACGTATCTAGGCAGACACCCATGTGGTCTTTTAATTCCACGCGCTCCAGAATCGCCGCCAGCTCCTCAAACGAGCGGCCGACTTCGGTTCCTTTTCCTGCCATCGTCTCGAGCAGCACCGTGGTCGTCTGCTCCGGTTTTAAAATTTCATTCAGCATCTCCGAAATCAGACGGATTCCCTCTTCCGCCCCCTGTCCGGTATGGCTGCCCGGGTGGAAATTGTAGCAGTTTCCCGGCGTATACTCCATCCGTTTCAGATCATCCGCCATCGTCATCCATGCAAACTCTCTCGTGTGCGCATCCTTCGAGCACGGATTCAGCGTGTACGGCGCATGTGCCAAAATGCGCCCGATTCCATGCTCCTTACTGTAAGAAAGAAACGCTGCGACATCCGCCTCGTCGATGGCTTTCGCCTTGCTTCCTCTCGGGTTTCTTGTAAAAAACTGAAAGGTATTCGCCCCGATGGACACCGCCTCTTTTCCCATGGCAAGATATCCTTTGGACGATGATAAATGACATCCTATTGTCAGCATAACTTCTATTCTCCTTTATTTCCAAACCACAACTCACCGATTCTCTGCGAGCCGCATTACTTAAAGCACAATTTTCCGGTACGGAATTCCCATCTCCGAGAGTGCTTCCTCCTCCCGCTTCTGACACGTAAAGAGCAGCACCTGCGTCCGGTTTTCCGCCAGCCACTTCAAAGTTTCTTTCAGCCGGTTTTCATCGTAAAACGCAAACGATTCATCGAGAATCACCGGCAGCTCCTCCTCGCCGCAGAGCACATCCATCGCCGCCATGCGGAGCGCAAAGTACGCCTGCTCGATCGTGCCGCGGCTGACCTGTTCAAGCGGCACATATTCGTCTGCGGTGTGAAGGCCGATCCGCAGATTCTCATCCATATTCACCTGCAGATAGCGGCCATTCGTCAGCGATGACAGCGTTTTTGACATCTGCTGTTTTAAGCGGTCGCCGATCCGGCTCTGCATCTGTACGGAGAGACTCTGGATCGTCTCCCCCGCCAGGGAAAGCGCATCGAGTTCTTCCTGCAGATGATCTTTTTCCGTCATGGAAATGCAGAGCTCTTCGTATTCACTCTGCAAGTTCGACAGCACCGTCTGTTTCTGTCCCAGCTCCTGCTTCAGGCGGTCCACATTCCACTGCTGGCGGCGGATCGCCTGCTCCTCCGGCTCCGTCACGACCTGCTCGACCTCCGTTTTCCGGTGACGGAACAGACTGTACGCCAGATACAAGAGCGCCGCAATCGCAAGCCCGAGTCCCGTTCTCGTCAGCAGCGAATCAATATGGAAGAACTGCAGAATGCATAAGAACAAGAGAAATCCAGCCAGCGCCACGCACGCGGCACCCCATTTGCGGCTCTTCCGAGATTCTTTTTTCATTTTCCGCACCCGTTCGATCGGCACATCCTTCTGATAAATATCCCGCTTCATCTGCTCTTTCGCCTGCTGCAGATTCTCCTCGCTCTGACGGCACTCCTCCGTAAAAACGGAAATTTTCGTCTCAAGTTCTTCCTTCCGTTTTTCCAGTCCCGCCAGCGTCTTTTTCTGTTCCTGCTCCAGGCGCTTTCTCTTCTGCTTCAGCAGATCCAGCGCCGCCGCCACATCGAGCTCTCCATCGCTGCTCCCCTGGTAATTTGCCATATAGTTCCGCAGCTCATCCGCAAGCCCTTCCTCGGTTCTTCCTTTTAACTGCCCGATCGAAGCCGTATTATCATACACAATCTCACTGACACCGCCGAGCAGCATGGAAAGATCGCCGTCCTCCACGGAGAGCACCTCGCCGTCCGTCAGGCACACCAGCTTTGCATTGGCGTTCTGCCGCCCGAAATTCCGTGTCAGACGGAACCGTTTGCCGCCGCTTTCAAGCACCATCTCTCCCGCATAGTATGCCGGATTTTCCCATGGCTCATAACGACTGTAGACATCATTTTTTGCCGCCCGCCCCCGGCCGCGTGTCATGCCGAACAGCATGCTGCGGATGAAGGTATGGACGGTCGATTTTCCGCTCTCATTTTCCCCGCTGATGAGCTGAATCCCATCGGAAAATTCCAGTGTGCGGTTCTGCATTTTTCCAAAATTGCGGATTTCCAGTTTTTCTATTTTCATCTTCTATACCTCCCGCAATCTTTTTTTCAGCCGTTCCTGCGTGCCGCCAGCAGCGCCTCGAGACCATAGTCGAGCGCCTTCTGTGACTGCGCATCCGTCTTTGTTTCAAATGCTTCAATATAGGCGCTGATCAGACTAGCGCCATACGTTTTCTTCAGCTGTTCCAGATCGTACGCCGGACGTGTTTCATCCTCCACGGAGATGACTCTGCCGCAGTCCAGCAGCCGTTTCGGAGAAAATTCCAGCTCGGCGGCACGGTGTCCCACAAGTTTCAGGCGGATGATTTTTCGGATCTTCCCATCCTCCCGCAGCGCCAGCTCCTGTTTCAGCTTCGTCTCCAGCGCATACTGTGTCAGATCCTCCGTCACGTTCAACACCAGATCTTCGTACTCATATCTGGCAAACGGCACAAACTGAATCCGCGTGCCGTGCTCGTCCACCGTTCCGCGGATGTAGCCGTGCGGCCCCAACTGCGTCTCATCCGTCGGTTCGAGTGCGCCTGCGTATGCCATTTTGTCGGGAATAAGAATCCCCGGCTTATGAATGTGCCCGCACGCAATATAATCAAACCCAGCCTGCGCCATGCGGCCCGGATTCCACGGCATGTGGCGGGCATCGCCGCCGTGCGCGAGCAGCAGATGATATTTCATTTTTCCCTCCGGCCGCACGCCGTCCAGCCGGTTTTCCAGAATCTCTTTTTTGTCGTAACTGCATCCGTACACCGCCGTCTTCTTCTCCGGGACTTCAACACACTCCGGCTCCGGCGACAGGAGCATTACCACGTTGTCTGCCCAGTCGAAACCGCGGTAAAAGCTCTCCCGCTTCACATAATCGTGGTTTCCGGCAATCAGCACGACGATCGTCTCCGGGATGGACGCAAAAAGATCGTTGATCTCTTTCAGTTCCCGCAGAAGCGGCTGGCGCTGAAACAGATCCCCGGCGATCAGCAGAAAATCCGGCTTTTCCCGTCCGACGAGGCGGATGATCCGCCGAAAACTCTCCCAGATGGATTCCCCGCGCTCCTCGCTCCAGGGAAATCCCGCATCCGGCTGCATGCCAAGATGCACGTCCGCAATATGAATAAACCGCATAGGCGCATACCCCTTTCTGGATTCATTTTCTCCATTACTGCAATACGGACGTCAGGCGCACCAAATCCACATTGGATTCCACTGCACCCGGCATCCGTATTTTTTAAGTTTCTATATCACTTTTCGTAATTACAGCTCACAGTTGTTTACTGTTCTCGGGAACGGGATGACGTCGCGGATATTACCCATTCCGGTCAGATACATGACGCATCTTTCAAATCCCAGTCCGAATCCTGCATGGTGGGTAGAACCATATTTTCTGAGGTCCAGATAGAATCCGTAATCTTCCTCAGCAAGTCCCAGCTCTTTCATACGGCCAAGCAGTTTCTCGTAGTCGTCCTCACGCTGACTTCCGCCGATGATCTCTCCGATGCCAGGAACCAGACAGTCCATAGCGGCAACGGTCTTGTTGTCATCGTTCAGCTTCATGTAGAACGCTTTGATCTCCTTCGGATAATCGGTAACGAAAACCGGTCTCTTGAAGATCTGCTCGGTCAGATAACGCTCATGCTCGGTCTGCAGATCGCATCCCCAGTATACTTTGTAATCGAATTTGTCGTTGTTTTTCTCCAGAAGCTCGATAGCCTCGGTGTAGGTTACACGGCCGAACTCAGAATTTACGACATGGTTCAGACGCTCGATCAGTCCCTTGTCCACGAAACTGTTGAAGAACTGCATTTCTTCCGGTGCATGCTCCATAACGTAGCGGATGACATATTTCAGCATTGCCTCAGCAAGCTCCATATCGTCCTCCAGATCAGCGAATGCGATTTCCGGCTCGATCATCCAGAACTCTGCTGCATGGCGGGTGGTGTTGGAATTTTCTGCACGGAAGGTCGGTCCGAAGGTGTAGATATTGCGGAATGCCTGTGCAAAGGTCTCGCCGTTTAACTGTCCGCTTACGGTAAGGCTTGTCTTTTTTCCGAAGAAGTCCTGTGTGAAATCAACAGCGCCGTCCTCGGTTTTCGGAATATTGTCAAGATCCATGGTGGTTACCTGGAACATCTCGCCGGCTCCCTCGCAGTCGCTTCCGGTGATCAGCGGGGTGTTGACATAAACGAAGTCTCTCTCCTGGAAGAACTGATGGATCGCATAGGCGCAGAGGGAACGAACACGGAATACTGCCTGGAAGGTGTTGGTTCTCGGACGCAGATGGGAAATGGTACGAAGGTATTCCATGGAGTGGCGTTTTTTCTGCAGCGGGTAATCCGGTGCGGAAACGCCCTCTACGGTAACTTCTGTCGCCTGAATCTCAAACGGCTGTTTTGCCTGCGGGGTAGCAACGAGAGTACCTTTTACGATGATGGCTGCGCCGACGTTCATTTTGGAAATCTCAGCGAAGTTTTCCATCTCATCGTGGTATACGATCTGCAGGGTTTCGAAATAGCTTCCGTCGTGCAGAACGATGAAACCAAAGGTTTTGGAATCACGTACGCTGCGCACCCAGCCGCCTACGGTTACTTCTTTGTCCAGGTATGCTTCCCGGTTTTTATAAATCTCTCGGATGGTTGTAAGTTTCATTGTCTTTTTTCTCCCTAAATATTCATAGTGCTTTCTTTATTCTAGCACTTTTTGCGTCATTAGAAAACCCCGCAAATCACTCGATCTTTACTTTTTTAATATAACTGATGAAGACATTGCCGTTCTGTGCGAACAATGCATCGCTGTCATCGTCAGAAAGTGCAGTTGTCTCGCCCGTTGCCGGGTTATACAGCCAGGAATTTCCAAAAATATCGTATCCGGTCAGAAGCAGACTCTCGTTCGCGCCGGTCTTTACAACAACGCCGTAGCCGCTGCTGATCATGTAGAGAATTTCTTCTCTTGTGCAGCCCGTCAGGTTCAGCAGTTCGTAATCATCACCGAGTGACTCCTTCAGCACGTTTTCGTCCAGAGATGCACTCTGGAATCCCGACGGCATCGTTGTCTCGTCGAGGCGCATGCCCTGCTGGCGGTTTCCGCGCTCCCACACATAGGACTGGCTGCTGTTCAGCACAACGCCGACATTCTCATCGGCAAGCTGTACGGCCTCGGCCGGGGAGCTTAAAATAGCGATCAGTTTTCCTTTTCCATATACATAGTAAAGATCTGCGCTGCCCGTGTCGTACGACATCGTAAGATCGGTCCGTAAGGTTGAATAGATATATTTCGGTGTCAGTGTCAGAAGCGACTGTGTTTTGCCGCTCGTCGAGAATTCCAGAAGGAACTGCTGCTCTCTTCTGTCGTCCACCGTTGCCAGGCGGCCCGTCACCAGTTCCTGGCTCTGCTGCTCGCCGTTCATGATGTGATCCTCCGGCGCATCCGCATAGCCGTTTTCCTGGCGTACCACGCGGTCCAGCTCCAGAAGGCCGTCCGAAATCGACACGCCTGTCACATAATAGCCGTCCTGGTGATACTCTTTTTTCACGGTTCCGTCGATGCTGACAATCCGCACCGTATGCATAGCGAAAACTTCATTGCCGGAAATATCTTTTAAAATATCGCTGTCGTTTGCCATACCATAGACAAAGTCTTCATTGATAAAGCCAAGTGCCCGGATCTTCTGTCCGTCATCCGCCGCAAAGCGCTGCGTTTCCCCGCTCTCCAGATTCATCACGGTGATGTTCATCGCACTGCTTGCATTGTCCGCATCCATCCACGCGATGCTCTCCTGGCTTTCCGATACTACAAAGCAGTCCTCCGGGATACTTTCCCGGACCACCGTCGTCGTGCCGGTTTCAATATCTACCTTACACAGGTTCTCATTCAGATAGAGATACATCTCTCTCTGCTTGTTGACGTAGGAGAGGCGGTCGAGCTGTTTTTTCAGCATCTCGTAGGAAATATCCGCCGGAACGAAAATCTCCTCGGTTGCCACATTCCGCTCGGCGCGATAATAGTAAACGGCTGCTCCCACTTCACCCTCGTGGTTTCCGCGGTTCATATAGCCATAAACAACAAACGTCACATCGCCCGCATCATCCACACGTACAATGTTGACATCATGCTCTCCGTGCTGTTCCCGGTCATCCATGCTGCCGTTCTCACGGAAGCTGAAAACGCGGATCGTCTTGTTGGCGCTGCGGTTGTAGCACCAGAGATCACCGTTTACTACAAATGCGACAATATCACCTGCCGTATTCGTCACATACTTGGTATCCTCGCCGGTCACACCGAGGTTAATGCCGGATTTCGTCAGAACACCAAGCTCCGGATCAAAGATCTGCTGTGCGCTCCGCTCGAAGTCCAGCAGAATAATCTCTCCGTCGGACTCTCGCATCCGGTAGAACTCGCTTACGGTATAATACTCCGTCTGTCCGTTCTCATCCTGCGCACTGATCATGTACTCCTGTTTGATGCTGGTCGTCGTCTCATTCGCTTCTTTGATCTGCTGCACCGGCTGCTGTACGATCGTCGGTGCGAGGCTTCCCCAGGAAATCTGGTCGAGGCTGGAATGAATGTTGACATTGAGGAACGAAGAATTATCCCCCGTCTCATCCGGCTCAAGCTGCGGAACGAGCGCTTCCGCCTGCGTTTTATCCAGGCATGTCTGCGCAAACATCTGCGTGTAGGCCAGATAATCGCCGACCTCCACGCCGTTGCGCTGTACAATGCGGGTGTAATACCAGGCAGACTGGCCGTTTCCGTAGGCAACCTCGAGCTTCAGCGTATATTCCTGATTCATCAGAATCGCGGTCTCTAACTGGAAGTCTGCTTTCAGATAGCTTCCGTCCTCGTCAAACGATTTCAGCACCGAGTTTTCAATCAGCGCTCCGCCGTCTGTGCTTTCCACCGTATAGGTCACGTTTTTAATTTTCTGTCCCTTCGCATCAATTTCCAGCGTAAGCGAACGGTCCATCGGCAGCGGTGTCAGGTTTTCTCTTGTCGTTACGCCGTTCATCTCCTGGCGGTATCCGTACATGCGGTTCACTGTCGTGTCCGCGGTCTTCATGTACAGCACCGGAAGACTCGCTGCGTCCAGATCGGTCGCATTCTCCGTCGTCTCGTGGCTCATCAGGTGTGTGAACACACCGACTGATGCGGCAAAAACAAGAAAAAGGATCAGAATCCTTGCTGCTCTTTTATTCATCACGGCTCCTCCTTTTCTGTGAGGAGGTCTGCCAGTGTCGGCTTCACATGGTACGCTTCCATGCACGCTTTCAGTTCTTCCGGCAGTTTTTTCGAGCCTTCCTGGCGTTTTACCGCGCGGATCAGAAGGTTCTTCGGCGTGTGCTCCATGTCGATGAATTCGAGAATCTGTGTCTCATAACCTGCATTCTCCAGAAGCTTTGCCCGGATTCCGTCGGTCAGAAGCGCCGCCATGCGCTCTTTTAAGATGCCGTAATCCATGATCGGATACAGTTCTTTGTTTGCAATCTGGCGGTTCAGCTCATGCTGGCAGCACGGAACAGAAAGAATAACTTTTGCATTCCATTTGACGGCCTTTTCCAGCGCATAGTCAGTCGCCGTGTCGCACGCGTGCAGCGTCACCACCATATCGACCTCGTCGCGGCCGGTATAAGAAGCGATGTCACCCTGATAGAAATGCAGCTTTTCATAGCCATATTTCTCTGCCAGTCCGTTGCAGATTGCGATGACATCCTCTTTCAAGTCAAGTCCGATGATATTGACATCCAGTTTTTTCAGTTCGCGGAAGTAATAATACATCGCAAACGTCAGATACAATTTTCCGCAGCCGAAATCGAGAATCGTGATCTCGCGGTCCGATGGGAGCTGCGGCAGGATATCTTCGATGAACTCCAGAAAGCGGTTGATCTGGCGGAACTTGTCGTAGCGGGTCCGCACGATTTTGCCTTCTTTTGTCATAACACCAAGATCCTGTAAAAAAGGAACCGGGATTCCTTCTTCCAGAATATACCGTTTCTTCCGGTTGTGCGCCAGATTGACGGGTTTGCCGGTTCCTTTCATATGCGGTTTCTTTTTGATCGTCATCGTTCCCTTTTTGCTGACCAGAACGGATGCTGTGCAGGTGTCGGATTCGAGCTGCATCTGCTTGAAGGTTCCGTTCATCCAGTCGCTGATCCGGGTGATCACATCGTCTTTTGTCATATTTTTATGAAACTCCTTCGTGCCGACGGTCTCCTGGCACTGAAAGAGCAGTTTTCCTTTTATTTCAACCGGGCGTATTCTCACTTTGGACACTTCACTGTCCCCTCTTGGACCGCTGATCGTGATACGGTACAGCCCTTCCCGGATTTCATCCTGTAATAATTTCTGTAATTCCATTTATACTCTCCAAACTTCCTGAATCGTTTGTAAACATGTGTAATAAAGCCCCTTACAACCCCGCTAATATTGTAATCTGTTTTCCGCAAAACCACAACAAAAAAATTATTAAAAATGTGTTACCCTCTTATTACTTTATGGCGCGGTTTAAAGCCACAGATTGTAATAATGTTTCCTCCTGCTCCGCCTCCGGAACATTTCATTATAAAAAAGAACGCCGATTAAATCGAGCAGTTCCTCTTCTGCCGTTTTCTCATCCTTCCCGCCGTTTTCCCTGCTGTACTGACGTGCGATATTCCGGCAGGTGTGCTCCATCATGAGCCGGTCCGGGAATTCGTCGTACATCATGCTGCCGCGGTAATCCATGCGGTCACACTCTGCCTCCACCAGCCTCTGCAGATCAGATGCCGTCCGGGAATAATACGACTGCATCCGCTGCCGTTCCCGCGCTTCCTGCTGCTCCTCCATACTTCTTCCCCATAAGGGCTGTGCCGCAAAAAACGGCTCCGGCCGCTCCATCGGATTTCCCTGATAGGAATTTCTTCTATTTTCATACACTCTATCCTGATTCATGCCTGTTTTATTTCCTTTTTGCTCTTCCTTATACCATATGCACACCGCCGCCATTCTGCCGTTTTCCAGATCTCAAACACAATTTCACTTGCCAAAACCGCCGTTCCGTACTAAAATACAACCTGTATCTATTTTTCCGATACATCATATAGGAGTGAATATCATGAATCTGAATATGCAAGCTTTCAACATCAACACGCTGCTTGGCGGTCTCGATAAAGTCCGGGACGTCATGGGTGTTTACCAGCAGCAGCTTCTTCTGATTGTGATTGTTTTTGCCCTGCTGAACTGTTTCTTCGGCTATGCGCTCCGCAAACTCTGGAGCGTCATTCCCGGATTTTTTCTCGGCGCGGCCGCTGGTTATGCAGCGGGTACCTACACGAATCAGACCACGACGATCACCCTGGCGCTTGCCGTCGGCACCGGTCTTCTGACCGCAATCATTGCCTTCGTCCTCTACCGGATCGGACTTTTTCTTCTGATCTGCGGGCTCGTCGGCTTTTGCCTCTGGCATCTCGTTAATCCAAACGATATCACAGGTTATGGACTCGTCGCCCTCGTCGCTTTCGTGATCAGCCTGATCTGCGTTCCGTTCGAACGCATTTCCGTAATCCTGGTCACCTCCATCTGCGGCGCCCTCACGACGATCCGCATGGCATATTTCTTCAAGGACCTCGATCTGAACATGATGTTCTGGATTGTCTCTGCCATTCTCGCCGCAGCAGGCATGCTCTTCCAGTTTAAACCGTGGAAAGAGGCGGACTACTGGGAGGATGACGACGAAGAAGAACGCGAACACCGTGCAAAAGCGCGCGCCAGACGGAAGCGCAGATCCGGTTTCGATCCTCTTCCATCCAGAAAGAAGAAAAAGAAACGCCGCGGCTCCTCTTCCTCTTCTTCCGGCAACGCAAGAGATCCGTACCGCAGCTATCAGAAACCGTCGAACCGTACCCGTGTTTCGCAGAACACCATGTACGATTTCCGTTTTGTTCCGGAAGAACCTGACGATGACGACGATGAGAAAGATCTTCCGAAAATCATCCGCCGCCGGCCATCCGCAAAACCGGCCGCTCCGGAGGAGTTTGACGAAGAAGAAACATCCCCAAAAGCTTCCATGGGCGACACGAAGCCGTATACCTCTCCTTCCAAACCGCAGATCACCGAGGACGGCATCCCGGATGTCGATCTCTCCGCGATCCGGCAGCAGATTTCCGAAGAGGTACAGAGAATTTACGAAGACGATCAGAACTCGTAATCCGCACTGCAGCGCAGAAAACCCGGCAGGCAAAGGAACATTCCCTTGTCTGCCGGGTTCATTTTTTATCCTGATTTTCAGTTATAAAGATACTTCTGATTTGTCTCCAGATCGATCGTGTCTTTGTCGATCCACTGATATCCCGTATCGATCTTCTGATCTACCGGAAGTCCCTGAATCGCGCGGACGGCCGCCACGATTGCCGCATAGCCAAGACCGTACGGATTCTGCGTTACGGTACCGTACTCGCGTCCCTCCTGGATCGCTTTCTGCTGTTTTTCACCGGAATCAAAACCGACAATCTGAATCTGCTCAGTATTTTCCATATCTGCCAGCGCATCCAGCGTCTGGTCTGCCATGTCTTCGTTCGTACAGAAGATGCCCTTCAGAGCCGGGTAGGTTTCAAGTGTATTTTTCAGCATGTCCGCGATGGATTCTTCTCCATCTCCGTAATTCACCTGAACCACTTTCACATCGGTATATTTTTCTTCGATCTCTTTTTTAAATGCTTCCACGCGCTCTACGCTGCTCTCGGTGTTGTACTGATGTGCAACAATCGCAACCTCTCCGCTGTTGCCGATGGCCTCGCAGAGATGATCTGCCGCAAGCTTTGCTGCCGCTGCGTGATCAGTCGCACATGTCGAGGTGATCAGATCACTCTCGATACCGGAATCCGCGATGACGACCGGAATCTGGCTGTCGGAAGCCTCTTCCATCTGTGCCTGTCCCGACTGCTGGTCAATGATGCCAAGGATCAGCGCGTCCGGATTTTCCGAAATGACAGAGTCGATGATATTGATCTGAGAGTTGGTGTCACTTTCATTTTCCGGGCCTTCAAATGTCATATAAACTTTGTCGTTTCCGGTGTAGCCAAGCGAGGCGTTCAGATCGTCAAGTGCCTGCTGCGCACCGGCTTTTACGGCTTTCCAAAAACCGGCACTTAAGTCTTTTGCAACCACGGCGATGTAAGAGCCTTTTTCAACGGTAAGTCCATCCACGGTGTCGTACAATGCTTCCATGCCGTCTTTGTGCGGAACGGTGATTTCTATTCGTTTTTTGTCTGCTTCTTTTCCTTCATCTCCAGAGCTTTCAGAAGATGTGGATGCACTGGCTGACTCTGCTGTAGAATCTGCGCTGGACGATGAGGCCTCCGGGCTTTCTTCTGCCGCCGGAGTTTCTGTCACTTCCTGAGACGACGATGCTGCGGTGCTCTTGTCTGTCACTGCTTCTTTTCCGCATCCAGCTGCCGAGCACAGCAGGATTCCGGAAAGCAGTACTGCAATCATTCTGCGTTTCATAATTCTCCCTTTCTGCTTTGCCTGATGAATCATTTTCCATTACTTTTTACAGTTTTGTTACATAACCTTTCTCTATTATACACAAACCGTAAAAATAGTCCAGTCCTGTTTTCTTATAATTTTCTGAACTTTTTTTGCAATTTCACATAGCTCTGAATAGTTACACAAAGCTGTGGAAGATTTCACCTTCTGGTTTTACGGTAAACGAAAGCCGTTTGCCTGTCCGCGGATGCTTCAGCTCGAGATGATGCGCGCACAGCGCCAGAGATCCTTTCTCTTTCGCCCCATATTTTGCATCCCCCGCCAGCGGATATCCCGCATGGGAAAACTGGACGCGGATCTGGTGGTGGCGGCCCGTTCCGAGGTGGATCTGCACCAGGGTTCGGTTCTCCTGTGTCCTTATCACTTCATATTCCAGCACCGCTTTTTTCGCTCCGGCGGTGCCTGGCTGTACGACGCGGGATGTGTTGCTCCGTCCGTCTTTTACAAGGAAATCCTCAAACTTCTGCACGCCCTGTTTTTCGATTTTTCCCTCACAGACGGCGAGATACTCTTTCTTCATCGTCCCGTCCTTCACCTGCCGTCCCAGTTTTCCTGCGGCGTCTTTGTTTTTCGCAAACACCAGCACGCCCTCAACCGGCTGATCGAGCCGGTGAACGACCGCCAGATATGGAATCTGATTCCGCGCCTGCCCCGGTGTTTTCGCCCTTGCCTGCTTCGCCAAATAATTCAGCAGCGCATGCTCCAGATCCATCTGTCCCATCCGCGCATTCTGCACTGCCATGCCCGCGTGCTTGTGAACAACAAGAATATCGTTATCTTCCATTAAAATATCTTCTCTGCAAAATCCAGCCACTTTCTTCTCCTGTCCTGACTTCTTATTTTCGATACACGGATTTCTCCGCTGTTATGCTTTAAGAAGTATGCACCATTTCCGCCGCATCTGTCAAGAAAAACATGCCCGGCGGACGAATTACACAACACAGAAAGCGATCGCCATACCAATCATTTTTTCTGATACAGCGACCGCTTTTTCTTTATTTTCCATATTCAGTTTTTTCTCTACTTTCAAGGATTTTCACTGGTTTTCTTTCTTTACCGATCTGTGATCTTTGTTTTCGCTTTCGTTTGATATTTCAAAGATCGTTTCTCTTCCATTTCCCTGTTGTAGATTTTCTTTTTTTCGGGAAGATGTTCTTTTTCAGAGGCTTTTCCTTTGCGGTTAAGATTTCCACTCCGAAAATCTTTTCCTTAGGATTTCCTAAGATCTGCTCTGATCTCATGTTTATCAAAAGGTTTTCTTTCGAACTTCTTTTGTATGGATCTTTATCTCAGGTTTTCTTTCCTTTCGGAAGTCTCTCATCTTAAGAACATCTTCCTTTCCCCTTTTTTTCCATTCTTCTATAGAAGATTTCTCGTCTCTTTCTATGAAAATGGTTTGTTCTCTTGAAAAGGGGGTCCCAAGTCTTTCTCTTTGTACCTCTTGGTTAGGTTTTTGTTTTCTTGTTTCTTTGTGATTTTAATATAACAGATCCGTCAGCATTTGTCAACACATTTTTAAAATATTTTTACTGTTTTTTTATATCACTTTTCCTTTTCTTAATTATTGTGTTTATTTTCTGAATTTTATATTGTTTTCTGATATTTTATTTCAAATAAGTGCGCAGAAAAAGAGCTATGAAACAGACTTTTCTCCTGCCACACAGCTCTTTCTCAAATACTTATCCTCTATAATAGTTGATCAGGCATCCCTTGCGGATGATTTCTCTCTCATCATCGGTCAGCGCGCCTAACGTCATCTCGAACGGAACAAGTGCTCCGTCTTTTACAACGTACGCTTTGATCACATCGGCTTTCTCTTCCACTGCCTTGCGGATCTCCGGTACAAAGATGTAATCTCCGTTTGTAAACGGCAGATCTCTCTCCGGGATCAGGAATGGAAGCATGCCCCAGTTGATCAGGTTGGAGCGGTAGCGCTTCGTTGCATACTCGTTGGCGATGTTTGCCCAGCCGCCTAATACCTTCTGGCAGGAAGCTGCCTGCTCACGCGCAGAGCCGTCGCCCGGTTTTACAGCGAAGATGGTGGATCCGACACCGACGTTTGTCTTGTCGATATCCGGGTACTGGGTATGGATGGCTGCGAAGACCGGTTTCAGTTCCGGAAGTGCCTCTGCCGGGCAGTTTCCTTCCTGGATGGCTTTCTCTGCGACCTGTACTTCTTTTGCACGTCCCACGTAAGCCGGATCTTTTCTTGACAGGGTGAACTCTGCCAGTCCGAGCGGGTTGGAACGGAAGGAAGAAGTCTCGCCGGATGGAATCAGCTCGTCGGTTGTCGTAACCGGATCGTGGATCTCGGAAACAACCTTCAGAATCAGGTTCTCGGCAAGCTGCGGCATAGCCGGCCAGTCTTTGATGTTCGGTCCGAACTGGATTTCTACAGACGGATCTGCCACACCCTTGCTGTCGAAGACACGGTTCTCGTAAATCTTCTTGTCGAAGTGGTATGCCGGTTTCGTGTATGTTCCGGTGAACTCGTCTGCTGCGGTCAGGAATCCCTTGTTTGCTGCGGTTGCTGCAATGGAACGTGCATCCATCAGGGCAACGGAAGAAATCTGACCGTTCTGGATCTTGGATCCCTCGCGGTTCGGGAAGTTTCTGGTGGAGTGACGGATTGAGAACGCATTGTTTGCCGGAGTATCGCCTGCGCCGAAGCACGGTCCGCAGAATGCGGTTTTTACGATCGCACCGGTTTCCAAAAGATCTGCCAGTTTTCCGTTTCTTGCCAGCTCCATATAGATCGGGGTACTTGCCGGGTAAACACTTAAGGTGAACGCATCGTCGCCAATGCTGTGGCCTTTCAGGATATCGGCTGCGTCGCAGATGTTCTCAAATCCGCCGCCGGCGCATCCTGCGATGATTCCCTGGTCTACCAGGAGTTTTCCGTCGTGTACTTTATTTTTCAGAGTGAACGGAACTTTTCCGTCGAGGCTGATGGCTGCTTTCTTCTCTACATCGCTCAGGATGTCATCGAGGTTTGCTTTCAGCTCTTCAATGGTATAAACATTGCTCGGATGGAACGGCATCGCGATCATCGGTTTGATCTTGTCGAGTTCTACTTTTACAACGCCGTCATAGTAAGCAACCGCGCCAGGATTCAGCTCTTTGTAATCTGCGCTTCTGCCGTGGATCTGATAGAACTCGCTGATCTTCTCATCGGTTCTCCAGATGGAGGACAGACACGTTGTCTCGGTTGTCATAACGTCCACACCGATCCGGTAATCTGCGCTTAAGGAAGATACGCCAGGTCCTACGAACTCCATAACTTTGTTCTTTACGTAACCATTTGCAAAGACTGCACCGATGATGGCAAGTGCAATATCCTGCGGTCCTACGCCCGGCTGCGGTGCGCCTGTCATGTAAATTGCGATCACTCCCGGCATAGCGATATCATATGTTTTGGAGAGAAGCTGTTTTACCAGTTCCGGTCCGCCCTCGCCCATGGCCATGGTTCCGAGTGCACCGTAACGGGTGTGGGAGTCGGATCCGAGGATCATTTTTCCGCCGCCGGCAAGCATCTCGCGGGCAAACTGATGAATTACTGCCTGATGAGGCGGTACATAGACGCCGCCGTACTTTTTCGCACAGGTAAGACCAAACATGTGGTCATCTTCGTTGATGGTTCCGCCGACTGCGCAAAGGGAGTTGTGGCAGTTGGTCAGCACGTACGGTACCGGGAATTTTTCCAGTCCTGACGCGCGCGCGGTCTGAATGATTCCAACAAAAGTAATGTCATGCGATGTAAGTTTGTCAAATTTGATCTGCAGATTTTCCATGTTGCCGGAAACATTGTGGTCTTTTAAGATTCCATAGGCAATGGTTTCTTTTGCAGCATCCGCCGGACACGGCACAGCGCCGGTACGCGCTTTGAGTTCCGCGCGGCCTTCTTCTGTATCCGGGATGATATCGATTCCGTTGACAAGGTATGCACCTGTGTTCAGTAATTCAATCATGTCGTTCCTCTCCTCTTGTTGTTGATAAAATGTTAGGGTCAAAAAGTCTTTTGACCCCTTCGATACCCGGATTGCTCCGTGCTTTGCACTCCCGCAATCCTATACGGCTCTGAACGGTTTTACAGATTTTCGCTGTTGTTCATATACGTCATGTAGCTTACGACCATCATGGCAATTTTAAAGGTCAGCGCATCGTCAAATTTACGAATGTCGAGTCCTGTGCTCTTCTCGAGCTTCTCCAGACGGTACACCAGAGTATTTCTGTGTACATAGAGCTGACGGGATGTCTCGGACACATTCAGGTTATTTTCAAAAAATTTATTGATTGTGGTCAGTGTTTCCTCATCGAACGTATCCGGCAGATTTTCGCCGAAGACTTCGGTCATAAACATTTCGCACAGCGGAATCGGGAGCTGATAGATCAGACGGCCGATGCCGAGGTTGTTGTATGGTACCACGTTTTTGTCTGCGTAGAAAATTTTTCCTACTTCGAGTGCCATCTTCGCCTCTTTGTAAGAACGCGATACACTCTTGATCTCGTTGACCGGATTTCCGTAGGAAACGCGCACCTGGGACATGGCCTCCGCATTCAGCATATCCACCAACATTCTTGCGGTCTGGTTCATATCCTCGAAGGTGTCGGTGTCTTTCAGTTCTTTTACAATAATAATGCTCTTCTCATCGACCGCGGTGATGAAATCTCTCGGTCTTGAAGCAAAGAGGCTCTTTACTGTCTCCTGTGCGCTGATGTCTTTTTCCAGCTTCGTCTCTACCATGTAAACAACGCGGCGCACATCTGTGTCGATGCGAAGCTTTTTCGCGCGGTTGTAGACATCCACCAGAAGAAGATTGTCGAGAAGAAGGTTCTGGATAAAGTTGTTTTTGTCCAGACGCTCTTTGTATGCAATGATAAGATTCTGAATCTCACATACGGCAACCTTTCCGATCATATATGCATCGTCGCTACTTCCTTTAGAAATCAGAATATACTCCACATTCTGGTTGTCATATACTTTAAAATAATGATATTCCTGTACAATCTGGCTGTCCGCAGCGGATAATACAAAAGAACGGATGCTTTCTGCATCAATCGCGGTTTCCGGGAATGTGGTCACCAGCAGAACACCATCCGTATTCGTCACACATAAATCAATTCTCGTAATATTTCTTAATTCATCAAGGGTTTTCTGTAATACCTGACTTGATACCAAATCTGCCACTTCCTTTCTCCTGGCGTATTTTACTCCAGGGTGCGTCTTATCTATAACTATAGCTTATTTTTTTCTCATTGGCAACTATTTTTTGCTTCGCAAAAGGAGGGCGGTGCATATGCAAAAAGGACCGGCATCCGAACGGATGTCGATCCTTTTCTCTATGTTTGCGCATACGCGCTGATGTTCATATGGATTAGTTGGTAATGGTGATCTCTGTCTCTTTGTCGAACAGATGAACTTTCTCCATATCCAGAGCAAATTTAACGGTATCACCGCTTCTTGCAGTTGTACGAGGATCTACGCGGGCTGTCATTGGGAAGCCTTCGCAATCGAAGTACAGGTAAACTTCTGCACCTAACAGCTCGTATACGTTGATCTTGCACTCAACTACGCTGTCTTTGGAAGTTTCGATGAACATCTGAGAATCATGTACGTTCTCAGGACGGATACCCATAACAACGGTCTTTCCGTCATATCCGCCGTCGATAACAGCTTTTGCTTTGGAAGCCGGCAGTTTCATGTTGTATTTACCAACAGTAAGAGTAACGTCGTTTCCGTTAACTTTTACTTTTGCATCCAGGAAGTTCATCTGCGGAGATCCGATGAATCCTGCAACGAACAGGTTGCCCGGTGCGTTGTACAGGTTCTGCGGGGTATCTACCTGCTGAACAACTCCGTCTTTCATAACAACGATTCTGGTACCAAGTGTCATAGCCTCGGTCTGGTCATGTGTTACGTAGATGATGGTAGCGCCCAGTCTCTCATGCAGTTTGGAAATCTCGGTACGCATCTGTACACGAAGTTTTGCATCCAGGTTTGACAGAGGCTCGTCCATAAGGAATACTTTAGGATCACGTACGATGGCACGTCCCATAGCAACACGCTGTCTCTGACCACCGGAAAGAGCTTTCGGTTTACGGTCAAGCAGTTTCTCCAGGTCAAGGATTTTAGCTGCTTCTTTAACCTGTTTGTCGATCTGATCTTTCGGAACTTTTCTCAGTTTCAGACCGAATGCCATGTTATCATATACGGTCATGTGCGGATACAGAGCGTAGTTCTGGAATACCATTGCGATATCACGGTCTTTCGGCTCTACATCGTTTACTACTTTATCGTCAATTTTCAGAGTACCATCGGAGATCTCCTCAAGACCTGCGATCATACGAAGTGTTGTAGATTTACCACATCCAGATGGTCCTACGAAGATGATAAACTCTTTGTCAGCGATTTCCAGGTTGAAGTCTTTTACTGCTTCAAAACCGTTCGGATATCTTTTTGTAATGTGCTGTAAAGATAAACTTGCCATTTTTGAATCCTCCCTAAATGAACATCATGCGTTTTATTATGAGTTTTGCATTTGCATCTCTCTTGCTTATGGGATTAGTATACCTTTTCTACCCGCATTCGACCATGCCACAATTACACAAACTTTCCTCCGGCAGATTGGCAATTCTGCTTTCGGATTTTCTCGAACCGTTCTCTTCTGTCCACTTTGCACAAACAAAATGTTCACTCTTATACAAAATGACGAAACGAAAAGTTTATATTCTCTTCATTGCATTTTTCTGAAAAATTCGCTATACTTTTCTATGATGTCTGCCAGCCGGAACGTTAATCGGCGGCACACTTAATTCAACAGAAAAGAGGAACAAATTATGAGTTTTTTCAGCCTGGACAGTAAGTTCTCGCAGATTATGGGCCGTGTCTTCGACCTGATGATGCTGAACATTATTTTCCTTATTATGTGTATCCCGATTGTGACAATCGGCGCCAATTTCACAGCAATGTACTACGTCACGCTGAAGATGATCAAAAATGAGGAGACGTATATCTTCCGTACCTACTGGAAATCCTTCCGCGAAAACTTCAAGCAGGCAACTGCCATCTGGCTCATCCTGCTGGCGGTTCTGATTGTTCTGATTCTTGATCTTCTGCTGGTCATGAGAATGCCGGGTACCATCACCTACCTGCGTTTTGTTTTCCTGGTACTGATCTTTTTCGAGGCCATGGTACTTTCCTATGTATTTCCGGTACTGAGCCGCTTTGACAATACTGTAAAAAACACGATCAAGAACTCCATCCTGATGGCAATCCGCCACCTGCCGTGGACCATCATGATCCTGCTCGTCAATCTCTGTCCGCTGCTGATCTATGTATTCTCCACGACAAAGATTGTCAGCTATCTGATTCTTCTGATGTTCCTTCTGGGCTTTTCCACGGTAGCGCTTGGATGCTCCTGGTTCTTCGTAAACAAAATCTTCCCATTCTATATGCCTGAGGAAGAAAACGAGGTTCTGACACCGGAAGAAGAATCCTTACGGGCACTCGAAGCAATGGACAGACCAAGCCCGCTGACTGAACGTTCCGATGACGCTGCTCCGGCTGAAACTACCGATGCTGCAGAAACTGCTTCGGAAGAGGAATCTGCAAGCCCGGCTGAACAGACAGAAACAGACGAAACAAACGAATAAATAAACTGCATTTCATAAACAACTCCCCGCCGGGAACCGCATCTGCTGCGTGTTTCCCGGCGGGGAGTTGTCGTTTTCTATTCTCTTTTATTTTTCAACACTTCTCAGGCATCCTGCTGTGCTTCCTCCTGTACCGCTTCCGGTACGATCATCGGAGGCATCGGTTTTTTCTCCTTTACAGCTTCATCAAACGTAATCGTAACCTTGAACAGGTCGCCGTCCAGATAAATGTTGAAGCTTCCATGCTGCAATACCGTTAGGTTCTTTGCGATTGAAAGACCCAGGCCGCTGCCCTCGGTGCTCCGGCTGACATCGCCGCGGATAAAACGCTCCGTCAGTTCATCTGCCTGGAAGTTCAGCGGGTTCTCGGAAATGTTCTTAATCGAGAGCTGAATCTTTCCGTCTTTTTTGATGGCATCCACATAAACCCGTGTTCCCGGCATGGCATATTTGCAGACATTTACGTACAGGTTCTCAAGCACGCGCCAGATGCGGCGGCTGTCCGCACGGATCAGAAGCGGTTCCGGCTGGAGAATACAGATCAGGTCGAGATTGCGGCCTTCGAACCGCTCCGCAAATTCTCCGTTCACCTGCTGTACCAGTTCATTCAGGTTCAGGTTCATGAATTCCAGTTTAATATTTCCGGAGCTGATCTTCGATGCCTCGACAAGGTCCTCCGTCAGCTGTTTCAGGCGCTGTGATTTTTCGTCGAGTACGCGGATATAATCTTTCGCTTTCTCGTTTTCAATATTTTCCCGTTTCAGCAGATCGACATAATTAATAATAGAAGTAAGCGGTGTCTTGATATCGTGGGATACGTTGGTGATCAGATCCGCTTTTAAGCGCTCGCTCTTCATCTGCTCCTGCACTGCCGCTTTCATTCCCTCTCCGAGCGAATTGACAATTCCGGCAAGCTGAAGGTTGTCTTCCCCCTGCAGCTCCGTCAGGTCAATCTTGTAATCCAGATCGCCCGCAGCAATCTCTTTTAAGCCATGTTCAATCTGTTTTCTTCCGGATGCCTCGCGCAGCAGAAGAAGCAGCACTGCGGCATCCATCACCAGGGTAAGGAATACGCCGAACATTCCGAAGCCGCAGCAGAGAATGATCTGCACGCCGCAGAAAACGCAGAACATAAGGATCGTTCGCTCCGACTCCTGTCTGCCTTCATAGAAGGTTCTTCCGGCAGACACGATCCGGTGGCCGACGCAGTACAAAAACGACTGTTTCCAGACGTTGCGTGCTTTGATCCGGCGCACCAGTGAGCAGTACGGAATCAGTGTGATCAGAAATCCGGCGAGGATGCCCGATGCGGCCACCAGGCTTCGCCATGTATCTGCTTCATTTCCATAGGATCCGCTGTAGATGTAGTTTCCGTCAAAATTCTGGATATAATGAACGCCGCCGTAGGAAAGTTCGATGCAGACAGCAACGATTCCAACTGCTCCCATCACAATCAGGATGGCGGCTGCAGCTGCGATTTCCGTGTACCACTGATCGAAAAAGTAAAGGCGGATTTCTTTGTTTTTTCCATTTCTTCCTGCCTGCAGTGTGAACAGGACCAGGCAGACCAGCGTTCCGATTCCGCCAACTGCAATCATCAGAAGAAGGAGCTGCATTTTCGGAAGCCACTGGCTGTAGATCTCACTGTACTGGGAGAAATAGTCGCTTGCTGCCAGATCCGGATCCAGTGCAACAAAGATCTTCTGATAATTATCTGCAATCTGATTGTTCAGTAGATAGCTTCTCGCTGCTTCCACGGCCGGGCTGTTTTTTCTTGTTGCATAAGAACGGACTTTGTCGGCACCGCCGGTCCGGTCAACAGCAAAGGCGAACGGATAGGGCGATTTCTGCGCAATGGCTGTTGTGTAACCATTTTTCCAGGAATCCACATTCGTATAGATATTTCCTTCTTTATCCTCCAGACAGTACCAGAGATTGGCATCGTCCGCATCGACGCTGATGCCGCTCTCCTGGTTTTTAAAAGCAGCAACTTCTTCCGTGACCCCGGAAAGTGTCATATACAGATCGCGGATGGATACCTTTTTCAGATTTGCCGCCGCGTACTCATAGAGGTACGTTCCCGCTTTCGTTTTCTGCGTTTCCAGGCTCATTCCCTGATCGTATAGATACAAAAACTGGGAGGAAACATCAGCAGGATCAATTTTTTTCTCTTTCAGGCTTTTCACTGCATTATCGGAAGGAAAGTAGACCTCGCCGTCCGGGGAAAAGCTGTCAAACGTCTCTGCATCTGCCGCGCTCACTTCTTCGGTGAGTGCGGCTACATCCGTCTCTTCTGTTTCCTGGCTCACGTCAGTTCCATCTTCGTATGCAAGATAGGCTTCTTTGTCAATTCCGGCATCGTTCGTCGCATAATTGTCCGCAGTATACGCTGCCACCTCATTGAGGTCTGCGCTGCTGCCGTCATCGTACATCTTGACAAGCTGGTCAATGGTGTACGTTGTACTTATCCCGCCGCTTCCCTCTCCATCGGTTGCAAAGGCACGGTAATCAATCTCTTTTGTTCCGTCGTATCGACCGTTTGTGCCGAATTTACTCATATCATTATAGTAGCTCATGACGTTATGAAGCTGCCGCTGCACCAGTGTGCCGCATGCGGTGGTTTCTTCAAACGCATACTTTTTTGCTGCCGCATTCGGCGTCAGGCCGACGCTGGAAAGCATCAGTGTCTGAATGCCCCCGAACAGCGCACTGGCGGCAAAAACGATCAGCAGAAGAAAAACGATCAGCTTCCCCGTCAGGCTGTAGAGTTTTCGTTCTTTCACAATTATTCACTCCTTATTATTGTTTCTCAATCTTATACCCAATTCCCCATACAACTTTCAGATAGCGCGGCTCCTTCGGGTTGATTTCGATTTTCTCGCGGATGTGACGGATATGAACCGCAACTGTATTATCCGCACCAATCGCTTCCTCGTTCCAGATACTCTCATAAATCTGCTCAATCGAAAATACCTTGCCTGGATTTTTTACCAGCAACAGGAGAATGTTGTATTCGATCGGGGTCAGTTTGACTGGTTCGCCCTCGACGCTGACTTCTTTTAAATCGTCATTGACGAGAAGCCCGCCGACCTGATACACATTTTCTCCGTCGTCCGCCGGAAGATTTCCAAGTTTCGTGTAGCGCCGCAGCTGAGATTTCACCCTCGCCACCAGCTCGAGCGGGTTGAACGGCTTCGTCACGTAATCATCCGCGCCGATGTTCAGTCCCAGAATTTTGTCTACGTCCTCTGATTTCGCAGACAGAATAATGATCGGAATACTGCTCTTTTCTCTGATTTTCAGCGTCGCACGGATGCCGTCCAGTTTCGGCATCATGACGTCGATAATCAGCAGCTGAATCTCCTCCCTCTCGAGCATCTGGATGGCCTGCATGCCGTCATATGCTTTAAGCACATGATAGCCCTCCTGGGTCAGATAAATCTCAATGGCGTCTACAATCTCTCTATCATCATCACATACTAAAATGTTGTACATTTCTTCTTTCTCCACCTTTCATTTTTTCTTTTCCGGCACTTTTTTTCCGCGCCGGACCTCCCACATGATTCAAAGATGATTGTACCGCAAATTCCCTCAAGTTGCCAGATGTCTTTTGTTTTCATCCTTACTGTACCAAAGGAATCTTTAGGTCCGCAAAGGAAAATCTTAAGTTTCTATAAAGTTTTGTCTGTGAATTCAGAGCTCAAACATTTTTTAGACAATTGCAATTATTTTCTTAGCACATCCTGCTTGCCGTCTATGCGGATCTCAATAATTTAAAGATCATCAACGACCGATACGGGCATGAAGAAGGGGACTTCTCCATCCGCCTTGTCGGACAGTTTCTGCAGGATTCCATCGGCAAACGCGGTGTCTGCGGACGCATCGGCGGCGATGAATTCGCATGTCTTGTTCCGTGTTCCGACGAAACAATGTCCAGGGATCTGTACCGGACGCTGCACTCCGCATTCGACATTTTTAATAGAACGAACGAAAAAGCATATAATATTACCGTTTCCACCGGCTTTTATCTGCTTCCGAAAGACATGGATTCCACACTTCCGGAGATGCTCGCGCATGCGGATGCAATGCTTTACGAGGAGAAACAGAAACGAGATAAGAATGTTGCGAAAATTTTACCAAAATAGGAATTGATTTTTTTCTGGAAAGCAGTTAGAATACTTGAGGGATGATTTTTGAATCCCGTATTTCAAGCGAAACAGACCGGCAAAAACGGCTGTTTGATCAAAAAATTTCTAAAAAAAGGCAGGTGAACAGAATGGATAGTTGTGATTCTCATGGGCGAAGTACCAGCATAGGACGGGAACCGGAAAATATGCAGGATGACGGCCATCCTTCTGTCCTGCTTTAATCTTAAATATTTTCCCTTCTTATCCTATGAAAACCCGAAGTAAGACACATGATCCAAACCAGTTTTGAAACGTAATTCTCTGGTTCTTTTTTCGTGTGCTTTTACTGCCCTGTGAGGGTTCCAACATGCTTTTTCGCACCGACAGCACGCATGTTTTTTTCTGCTGTCAAAAAAAGAATGGAGGATAACGAAAAAATGGAAAAACGAGTACAGGATTATACCCAGGAGATCCTGGATACAATCCGCAGTAACTCTTCTCCGGCTGTCATGGGCAGCCGCCTGGAAGATTACCACGAAAATGACCTGGCAGATGTTCTGCCGCTTTTAACGGTTCCGGAGCGATGCAAACTGTACCGCATTCTGGACACGGACATGCTGTCCGATATTTTTGAGTATGCTGAATCCGACAACGTAGCCGAGTACCTCGAAGAGATGGATGTCAAAAAAGCCGCTTCCATCCTCTCCAAAATGGAGACCGATGCACTGGCCGAGGTTCTGCAGAAACTCGACAAAGCAAAGAAAAAACTTCTGATCGAACTGCTCGATCCGGAAGTACGCCACGATATTGAGATGATCGCCTCCTTCGATGAAGATGAAATCGGTAGCCGCATGACGACAAACTGCATCATCATCCGCGAGGATCTGAATGTCAAACAGGCGATGAGCAGCCTGATCGATCAGGCCGCAAAGAACGACAACATCTCTACCATCTTTGTTGTCAATGCGCAGCAGAAATTTTACGGAGCGATCGATCTGAAAAACCTGATCATCGCAAGACGCGACGAGACGCTCGAGGATCTGACCGTAACTTCTTACCCGTACGTATATGCAGAGGAGCCGATCAACGAGTGTATCGAAGAACTGAAGGATTATTCCGAGGATTCTATTCCGGTCCTCGACAATGACAACCGCCTGCTCGGTGTCATCACATCATCAAACATCATCGACCTGGTTGATGATGAGATGGGTGAGGACTACGCGATGTTCGCAGGTCTGACCGCAGAGGAGGATTTAAAAGAGCCGTTAAAAGACAGTATGAAAAAACGTCTTCCATGGCTGATCATCCTGCTCGGTCTTGGCATGCTGGTTTCTTCTGTAGTCGGTATTTTCGAACAGGTTGTCACAACCCTTCCGATCATCATGACCTTCCAGTCCCTTATCCTTGACATGGCCGGAAACGTTGGTACCCAGTCCCTGGCTGTTACCATCCGTGTCCTGATGGATGAGTCCCTGACCGGAAAACAGAAATTACAGCTTGTTTTCAAGGAAATGCGCATCGGTTTCTGCAATGGTCTTCTGCTTGGTGTTCTGTCCTTTGCTGTCATCGGACTTTTCATCTTCTTATTCAAGGGAAAGACCATGATGTTCGCATTTTCCGTTTCCGCCTGCATCGGCATCGCACTGCTGCTGGCAATGCTGATTTCCAGTGCCGTCGGCACCTGCATTCCGCTGTTCTTTAAAAAGATCCACATCGATCCGGCGGTTGCTTCCGGCCCGCTGATCACAACGGTCAACGACCTTGTCGCTGTCATTACGTTCTATGGCCTTAGCTGGCTGTTCCTGATCGAGATGCTGCATCTGGCAGGCTGACCGCGTAATCTGTACCGTAAAACAAAAGATGCCCTTTTAAGAGGCAGATATCAACTTTTTCTGGTTTCGGAAAAAGCTGATATTTGCCTCTTATCTTTTCTCTTCCCTTCTTTACATTCCGAACAGAAACCGATATAATAGCAGGTAACGGTACTTTTATACTTTGACGTTTCAAAGTGCCGCAAATATTTTGAAATGAGGATTTTGAAAACCATGATTGTCAATTTCATCACCACAGTCTACAACTTTCTCTGGGGCGATCTTTTTACGATTCCGCTCCCGGGCGGCGGCAGTCTCGGAATCTCCCTTTTGATTCTTCTGCTGATCCCAACCGGCATCTATTTTACGATCCGGACACGTTTTCTTCCTATCCGTCTGTTCCCGGACATGATCCGTGCCCTGTCGGAAAAGAAAAATGAAAAAAGCAGCCTTTCTTCTTTTCAGACACTGATCGTTTCCACCGCAACGCGTGTCGGTATGGGAAATCTGGTCGGCGTTGTCGCTGCAGTCTCCGCCGGAGGCGCAGGTGCTGTGTTCTGGATGTGGGTGACGGCTATCATCGGCTCGTCTACCGCGTTTATCGAAGCTACGCTCGCACAGCTTCACAAAGAAGAAGATCCTCTGTACGGCGGCTACCGCGGCGGTCCTGCCTACTACATTCACGATCTGGTTGAAGACCACCTCAAGAAGAAAAAACGATACGTTCTGCCGGCTGTTCTGTTTGCCATTGCCGGTCTGATCTGCTGGTGCGGTATCAGTCAGGTAATCAGCAACTCCGTGGCTTCTTCTTTTAAAAATGCATTTTCCATTCCGCCGCTTTACACCAGTATCATGCTGGTGATTCTTTCTGCAATCATCGTACTGCGGAAAAATGCAACCGTAAAGGTGCTGGATTTTATAGTTCCTGTCATGGCAGTCTGCTATTTCTTTATCACACTGTTTATCATCGCAGTCAACCTCCGTCAGATTCCTTCTGTGTTTGCACGCATTTTTGAGGAAGCCTTCGGACTTCGTCAGATGGCAGCCGGCGGTTTTGGTGCTGTTCTGATGAACGGTGTAAAGCGTGGTCTGTTTTCGAATGAGGCCGGTTCCGGCTCCGCTCCATGCGCCGCTGCCGCCGCAGAATGTGACCGTCCGGCCAAAGCAGGCCTTGTACAGGCGCTCGGCGTTTTCGTTGACACGATCGTCATCTGCAGCTGCACCGCAATGATTATGCTGCTTGCACCAAAGGATCTGATTAATGGCCTTTCCGGCATGGATCTTTTGCAGACCGCCATGCAGTATCATCTGGGAAAATTCGGTGTGATTTTTATCGCACTTACGCTGTTTTTGTTCAGCTTTTCCACGTTCCTCGGCATTTTGTTCTATGCAAGAAGCAACGTTGCCTACCTGTTCGGTGACAAGTGGTGTTTCCAGACCGCTTACAAGGTTCTTGCACTTGTAATGCTGTTTATCGGCGGTATTGCCGCATACACTTTTGTGTGGGATCTTGGTGATGTCGGTATCGGGCTGATGACAATTTTCAACATTATTGCACTGTATCCACTTGCAGGTGAGGCGCTTTCCGAGTTAAAATCATATGAGGAGTCGAAGAAATTGTAAATCCTGTGGATTGCTGTTTCGGACCGAAAAAGGGGTTTTAGAAAAAGGAGGTTTTTACACATGATCATTGAACCATCAAACTACACGTATGAGACAATGCCGGACTACACAGACGCGGTAGACGGCGCCGTGGAAATTCCGGTGACCGGAGAGGAAATGGAGATCCGCTATGCGCATGAAGTTGTCTACGACGAGGCGCACAATCTTCATCTGGAAATTTTCACACCGTTCCAGATGGCGCACCCGGAGCGCACCTGGCCGTGCATCACATTTATTCAGGGATCTGCCTGGATGAAACAGTATGTCTATCAGAAAGTCGGCATGATAGCCCGCCTCGCACAGCGCGGCTACGTTGTTGCCATCGTGGAATACCGTCACAGCGGCATCGCGCATTTCCCGGCACAGATCATCGATGCGAAAAATGCGGTACGTTTTCTGCGTGCGCATGCGGAGGAATACAAGCTGAATCCATCGCAGATGTTCCTGATGGGAGATTCTTCCGGCGGACAGGTTTCTTCCGTTGCCGGCATGACCGCAAAGAGCGGAAAACTTGACGAGCCGATCAATGAGGAAAGCTGCGAGGTATGCGGTATTATCGATCTGTACGGAGCTGTTGATGTGACACTGCCGTACGGCTATCCGATAACGCTGAACCATCAGAAACCGGACAGCCCGGAGGGCATGCTGATGGGCTATGACATCACCGAGCATCTTGAGGAGGCTAAGGCAGCCTGCTCCAAAACATACGTGAACGAGAATTTCCCGCCGATGCTGATCGCACACGGCACGAAGGACACGATGGTGTTCTGCCAGCAGAGTGTCGATCTCTACCACGCATTAAAGGATGCCGGAAAAGATGTACAGCTGTATCTTCTTCGCGGCGCAGACCACGGCGGTGCCGCATTCTGGACCGAGGAAATGATTACCGTTTACGATAACTTCTTCAAAAAATGTTTGGGTGAATAACATGGGAATTGCTTACTGCGAAGATGAACCGGCGCAGCGTTCCCGGATGGAAATGCTGCTCCGCACCTTTGCGGAGCGAAAAAATATTGAATACCGGAACCAGCTTCTCGCCCGCCAGGTCGAGGAGGTGCAGAACATCTATCTGACGATGCGCGGCTGGCGCCATGATTATCACAATCATCTGCAGTCGATGAAGGCGTATGTCGAGATGGGGCAGTATGATAAACTGCAGGAGTATCTGGGACTGCTGGAAAACGATCTCGATCAAGTCAACCAGCTCTGCGATTCGGGGAATGTCAATCTTGATGCGATTTTAAATTCCAAAATTCCACTCGCCGAAAAGAACGGCATCCGCGTGGATTACAAGGCAGCCTGCCCGGCCAATCTTACGGTGAGTGATATTGATCTCTGCGCGCTGATCGGAAATCTGATTGACAATGCGGTGGAAGCATGCGAGGGCCTTGCGGATCCCTATATCCGGCTTTATATTGGTGTGCTGAAAAACCAGCTGTATATTTCCGTTACGAATGCAACAAAGGATACTGTGTGGAAGCTGGACAGCGAGTATATCACCACGAAGCGCGGAAATCACGGGCATGGGCTGAAACGGATCAATCTTGTTGTGGAAAAGTACGAAGGATATATCAACCGGCAGAACGAGCCCGGCGTTTTCGTGACGGAGATTATGCTGCCGCTGTAAAAAGCTCTTTCCAGGATTTTTTGATTTTGTCCGATGATTCTACAGAGAAATTTTGCAGAACGTGAACACTTTTTTTGCTGTTCGGGGTTTGTCAAGTTTTTTGCGTAAGTTTTGAAAAAATATTTTGGGGAGGGAAACCTCCCCATTCTTATGCTGAGCTACTTTCTGGAGTTAATTCATTAAAGCGTTCTTTAAAAGTCCTTCCATCTCATCGTTCAATTCTCGTGCTTCTTGATAAGCAGCAATCAGGCGCTCATATGGATAAGACGCCTCCATAAATCCTTCAATGAGTATTGGTCTGTAATTGATTGGTATCATTTCAAAAATCAGATACCCAAAAACTACTAAAACGTAATATATCCCTAAAAGAATAATATCATAGTCCACTTTAAACAAACTTCTTCCTTTCATCAATTGAACACAACCAATCCCACCAAATATCATACAAATAAAAATCGGAACAAGTCCTAACCAGTTTGTGATAGTATAAATTTCCATATGCACACCAGTTAATTGATGAAACCAGCAGTTAATTGTTGCAAAACCTATATCAGTCCCATTTACTCCCAAAGTCTGCACATCTACCCTTTGTATCAATACTGTCCAGATAACAAATCCTACAACGAATATACTTCCTATACCTAAAAATCTTTTTCCCTTTTCTTTCATTATTCGTAGTCCTTTCTCTTTTCGTTTTGCCTATCGGCTAATTTCAAAGTAGCAAAAGACTCCCTAAGCATAAGGAAACGCAGTGTCACATACGTGACACGATTCGTGTCACGCATGAAAACACTGCTTCTTACTCGTTTAATTAGAAAAGTTGTCCCGGAAGTTTTAGTTTCTCTTTATAAGAAAATCCTTTATCAAATTCTTCTGCTTCGTCTTCATCCACAAAATATCCTTGCGGTGGTGTATACTCACCCGTCACTCCACTTAAATATCCCGGAATCAGTTCCCTACAAAGGAAGAATGATGCATCTGCATCTTCAGGTAAATCATGATAACGAATACCAAACTCGCTTGCGAATGTAAATCCACTTTTTCCATAAAAGTTGATATCACCTTCAAAGCACAACGCTCCACAACCAAGTTCCGCTGCTTTATTCAAAGAATAATCCAACAATTTTTTTCCAAATCCCTGTCTTTTCAACTCTGGTGTAATGCAGATTGGTCCCATTGTCATAATAGGAATATCTCGTCCATCATCTGCTTTGATGTTTGCACGCATGAACATATTTTGCCCAATCAACTGTCCGTCCCTCTCCATCACAAAGTCGAGTTCAGGTACAAATGCCTCATCGTTTCTTAATTGATTCAGCACATAATGTTCTAAGCAGCCCGGACGATACACATTCCAAAAGGCTTCTCTTACTAAATTTTCAACTTCTCTGTATTCTTCTTCTCTTTCTAAACGTATAATATAGTCATTTTTATTCATTAATTTTTCCTCCTGATGATTGTTGACTGCAATGCTAGGAGGTTACGATTCGATTGTTATTCATAACCTCCCGGTTACGCTACAATCTCCAAGGTGTTGTTTTTTCTCAAACAGCAATCTCCTTAAAATATAATATTTATAATCAAGCCTTTCGGCTGGATTAACAGAAATGAAAATTCTAATTTATCGTTTTCTTTCAGTATATCATAATTATAATCTTTCCACAAAACAAAAAATTTTAATTCCTACGGATTTTTCTACAAAGCATATAAACACATATTATTACACTTCATCAGAAAAATTTTCTCAATCTATATTGAAAAATCGTAGCAGAATATCCGACATTCTATCTATCAATAGTTTCTCTTTAGTAAATATAATCTTAGTACGGTATCCTGTTCCATCCTGTGCAAATTTTACTATACTTCTTATAGCTTCAAAAGCAAACACACCAACTACTTTCTCACTAAAAAAGACTAGAAGAGACATTTTCCTCTAAGCCTTTATACTTTATCATAGAATACTTTTTACTTTTATATTTCCTCATGGTCACGAGGCTTTTTTCGCTTAAATCCTACCTTTTCAACACAGGATATTGCATGTAAAGATCTTACCCCTACTAAAGACTCTTACCTCACCTCATAAACAACCTTCACAAAAGCACCTCTTTTGTTACATCTATATGGGCGGATGGATTGATGGTGTCTACCGACAGATCAACAAACGATACCAGAAAATCCTGTTTCACATCCGCAGTGCCTACTTCGCGAACGATCTGCTGACCCTCACGCTGCAGCTTCTGCGCGACGGCATCTGCTATGGCTTTCTGATTTACCGCCTCGCACACGGAACCATGACTGTCTCCGGCTTTGTGCTGATGCTCGGCGCGGTTTCCGGTTTTTCTTCGTATTTTAACGAGATTACTTCCAGTCTTTCGAAATCGGTACTCTGTCTCGAACAGATCCGGTGGATGCGGGAATTTCTTGATCTGCCGCTCCCGGCCGGCCACACGCTGCCGTTCCGGCCGGAATTTACCGAAGAAAAACCGCTCGAAATCTGCTTTTCCCACGTCTCCTTCTCTTACCCGGAAAGCGAGAAAAAGATCCTCGACGATGTCAGTTTCACACTCCATGCTGGTGAACACACCGCACTCGTCGGCATCAACGGCACCGGAAAATCCACGATTGTTAAGCTGATCTGCGGACTGTATCAGCCGACAGAAGGACAGATTACCGTCAACGGTCTCTCTCTTACGGACCTGAATCCGGCGCAGTATTACGAATCGATTGCGGCGGTCTTTCAGAAACCATTTGCTCTCTCGTTCTTCATTGCAGAGAACGTGAGCTGTTCCACACTGGAAGAGACGGACCGCACCCGCTGCCGCGAAGCACTCACCCGCGCCGGCCTCTGGGAGAAAATTGCAGGTTTGCCGCAGAAAGAGGAAACGTATCTCGGCAAGGATATGACTGACGACGGCGTCACTCTCTCCGGCGGTGAGATGCAGAAATTCATGATGGCGCGGGCTCTCTACAAAAACTGCCGTCTGCTCCTGCTCGATGAGCCGACCGCTGCGCTCGACGCAATCTCAGAAAATGAAATGTACGAAACCTACAGCACCCTGCTGAAAAATAAGACTGCGCTCTTCATCTCGCACCGCCTCGCATCGACACGGTTCTGCGATACGATTCTGTTTCTCGAAAACGGAAAAATCAAAGAGCGCGGAACCCACGACGAGCTGCTCGCCCTCGGCGGATCGTATGCGCATATGTTTGAAGTACAGAGCCAGTATTATCAGGAAACGGAGGAACACATCTGATGAAAATGAAAGAACGGTTTCATGCCGTCTGCCGCTTTTTAAATATGATCAGCCAGGGCAATCACCGCGTGCTGTTCTGGCTGTTCGGAAGCGCTTTTGCCGCTGCCACACTTCCGTATCTCTCCTTGTTTTTCTCAGCGCGGATTCTGAATCTGCTGCTTGCAGAATCGTACCGCGCCTGTCTGTATACCGTCGTCGTCTTTCTGCTCGTGCAGTATGGACTTGGGCTGTTTGAAAAGATCTGCCGCCTGTACGAGCCGACCTCCGGCTATATTACTTTAAACGGCATCGACATCCGCAAATACAACTACAAAGAGTACACGCAGGCGTTCTCCGTGGTTTTCCAGGATTTCCACCTGTTCTCCCTTCCGCTCGACGAAAACATCGCCGCAGGGACTACGATTGATGAAGCTGCTTTGCAATCCTCTCTTGCAAAAGTCGGTCTCACCGACCGTGTACAGCAACTCCCGCAGGGCGTCCGCACCCGCCTTTACAACAACAACGGCTCCGGTGTCGACCTTTCCGGCGGCGAGGCCCAGCGCACCGCCATCGCCCGCGCCCTCTACAAGGATGCCCCGTTCGTCATCCTCGACGAGCCGACCGCAGCCCTCGACCCGATCGCTGAGGCTGAAATCTACGAACAGTTCAGCCAGATGACCGCCGGCAAAACCGCTGTCTACATCTCCCACCGCATGAGCAGCTGCAAATTCTGCGACCGCATCATCGTCCTCGACCACGGCCGCATCGCCGAAGACGGAACCCACGACACCCTCCTCGCAAACCACGGCATCTACGCCAATCTTTACGAAACCCAGGCCCAATACTACACCTGAGTCCTCACCCTCCCGTCCCCCACAACGTAAATGGGAGTCAGAAAAACACAACCCCTGGCAGTTCGTGCTAAGAACTTCCAGGGGTTGTGTTTTTCTGGCTCCCCTCCACTTATTTCAGGAATGCAAACGGCTCCTCATCATGAATAAAATGCATCAGATGATAAGAACACATAATTGCTACATTTTCTTCCTTTAAGATTCTCTTTGCCTCCTCGCGGTCAGCAAGGACAACTTCGATCACTTCGCTCTCTTCGAGGTATTTGCGGCTGATCTCGCCCTCGCACCAGCCGTAAACGGCAGAGCATGCTTCATCGGTCAGGCCGATTGTGGTGAAGAACGGTTTCTCGTAGCAGGGATCTACTTTCAACGGGTGAAACGTAAGACCGGTCTCCTCATGCATCTCGCGCACGGCAGCCTCATGGAACTCCTCGCCCGGTTCCACCAGGCCTGCCGGGAATTCGTAAATGTAGTCATCAATGGAAACGCGGTACTGGCGCACCAGGACAATTTTGTCGCGCTTTTCCCCGTACAGACTGTACATCAGCACGCCGTCCGGCGTATTTTTTCTTGTTTTGATCTTCATCTGCTCGATGGATTTTGCGCGGGAAGCCACATAATAGCGGAAGTGATGGTTTACTTTGTTTGTTCCTTCCACCAGGTAAAGATTTACGAACGGATTTTCCGTCTGTTTTGTGATTTTTTCAACATTCGGCATAAGTAACAACCTCTTTCTTTTCTCTTTTACTGGTCAAAATCGGCCTCAAACACGCCCTCCGGGGTGCGCATCGTCAGCACGCCGAGGTTGAATTCATCATCCATCACCGTGATGTGGTACTCGAAAATCACATCATCATCAAATTTCGATAATACCACATAGGAACCGTTCTCTTTTCCCTCGATCTGGTCGCAGATGTCATCGTAAACATCGCTTCCCGAAATCGGCCGCGGATAGCCGGATTCTTTGATTTTCTTTTCAATCATTTCATATAATTCGTTCATGTTCTGCCCTCGTTTTTCTTTTTATCGGTTATGTTTCATTGTACCACGAAAAGACCCGCGGGGACAATCCATTGCGGCGATTCACCGTGAACTTTTTTTATTTTCATACATCTTCTGGTCCGCCTGTTTCATGATGACGGATTCCGAGATTTCCATGTTTTCCCGGACCATTCCGCCGACGGTGCCGTTGATTCTGTTGTACGCCGTCATGATGCCCTCTGCACCGCTCTCCTCAATACATCTGCGGAACGGCTCGAGATACAGCTCATATTTATTCCGCGGGTCAATCGAAGAGTTCTTCCAGCCGCGGCCGACCTCGGTGTTGTTTCCATAGAAGTGTTTCAGGGTTGATGCACAGCGCAGATATTTTGGATCGTCGCCCTGCATTCCCTCGATGTAAGCGCCGGCCATTTTTCCGGTCAGCACAGGGTCCTCGCCGTAGCACTCCTCGTTTCTTCCCCATCTCGGATCACGCTCGAGGTCAACGGTCGGTGCCCAGCGGCTGCGGGAAGGATATCGTCACGTCCGGCTTTCCTTTACGATCTCAACCGCCTCTTTCACCAGCTCTTCGATGCGGTCGAATTCGTTGTTTTCAATCATCGTATTTTTTACCATCCAGCTTCCGCCGCATGCTGCGATGCGGTCGTATGCCAGGTATTCTCTTACATTCTGCGGGTTGATGCCGCCGGTCGGCATGAATTTCATCATGGTGTACGGTGCTGCGATGGCACGGATGTATTTCAGTCCGCCTGCCGGTTCTGCCGGGAAGAATTTCACCATGGTGAGCCCAAGACCGATTGCCTGCGCCATCTCCGTCGGAGTCACGATGCCCGGGATCACTGGTACTTCGTGTGCCTGGCACCATTTTACTACCTCCGGGTTGAGGCCCGGGCTGACGATAAATTTTGCTCCGGCTTTCACGGCGCGGTCCGCCTGCTCGATTGTGAGCACAGTTCCGGCTCCCACCAGCATCTCCGGGAATTTTTCGCTCATAATGCGGATGGATTCTTCTGCCGCATCGGTGCGGAAGGTCACTTCGGCGCAGGCAAGTCCGCCCTTGCAGAGAGCTTCGGCAAGCGGCTCTGCTTTTGCTGCATCCTGTAAAACGACAACTGGCACAATGCCGTATGTTCCAAGCTGTTCGAGAATCTGATTCATGATAGCTGTTCCTCCGTTTTGATCTTTATCTGAAATTTGTTCTGCATTCTGTTTTTATTTTATTCCCTTGTATCATAACCGGACAAGTTGTTTTTTTCTATTGTGCGGATTGCCGAATACATTGTAAAACTTGCTGTTTTGTGATATGCTGGGAATTGTTGTTATGGTTCAAAAATATCATTTTTTTGCAAGGATGCTTTTATTATGAAAGAAAAACTGCAGACGAAATTTGCCACCCGGCAGTACATGATTTCGGATACGTTTGAGTTATACTATTACAGCACCGACGATGTGCCCGGCGTAAAAGAACATACGCATACGCATTATGAGTTCTATCTCTTTCTCGAAGGGGCGATCTCACTGGAAATCGACGGAGTGCTCTACACACCGACGCCCGGCGATCTTCTTCTGATTCCGCCCGGCGTGCCGCATCATCTGGTGATGCACGACCTGTCTGTGCCGTACCGCCGCTTCGTGTTCTGGGTCAGCGCCGCTTTTGCAGAACAGCTCCGCGCTCGTTCCGCCGACTACGTTTACCTGATGGAATACGCTGCCGAAAATCAGAAATATCTGTTCCCGCTCGATTCCGTCGAGTTCAACACGATCCAGTACCGCACCATCCGCCTGATCGAAGAAATGCGGTCCGATCATTTTGGAAAAGAGACGCAGATTTTTCTCTACGTCAGCGACCTGCTGATGCAGATCAACCGAACGGTGTATGAGCAGAATCACCCGCTCACCCGGAAAGCACAGCTCTCGCTGTATGAACAGCTCTGTTTCTATATTGATGAGCACCTGTCCGAGGATCTGTCGCTCGAACGGCTGGCGGCGGAACTTTTTGTGAGCAAATATCACATTGCACACGTTTTCAAGGATGAAATCGGCATGTCGATCCACCAGTACATTTCCAAAAAGCGGCTGGCAAGGTGCCGTGAAGCGCTGCTCGGCGATGTACCGGTCACGAAGGTGTATCTGCTGTTCGGATTTCACGACTATTCGAGTTTTTACCGCGCGTTTAAAAAAGAGTACGGGATCTCGCCGAAGGATTTTAAAGAACTGCATACCGTTACCAGCGATTAACACGGTCGTTCCAAATGCACTGTTTACTTTGTACTTTTCAGGAGGATTTTTAATATGTTTCAGATGTGGGGAAAATTAGTGGAAAACAATCATATTCTTCAGGATCTTACCGTCTGCATCGACGATGAGGATACCAGAACGCACAAGGTCTTCCGTGCGCTCGATGAAATCTGCGATGCCTGGAATCTGGCGAAGCCGATCTGGCTCGATACGAATATTTCGGAGTTTAAACGGAGATCGAAAACGCGGTTCACACAGGATAATTTTATTGAATCGCTGGAGTTTGATTATCTGGAAATTCAGATTACAGAGGAATAATGTTCTCTCGTTTTTGCAGTAATAAAGCAAATGCAAAAGCCGGGCATCCGGCGGAACTTGGGAGTGGCTGTTCTTACAGTCCCCTCTGCGGTTCCGTCGGATGTCCGGCTCTTTTTATGTATTTTGTCCCTGGCTTTGTACCCCTTTTATACCACGCGGTTTTCCATGCCGCCTTCCAGGTACGAAGCAATATTTTTCTGCACCAGTCCGATCAGGCGCGTGCGGGCTTCCTTCGATGCCCAGGCGATGTGCGGCGTAATGTACAGGCGGTCATCGTCCGCCATTTTCAGCAACGGACTGTCACTGCGGATCGGCTCGCTGGAAAGTACATCGAGCGCTGCTCCGGCGATCAGGCCCTCGCGCAGGGCACAGCAGAGGTCACGCTCATTCACGATCGAGCCGCGGCCGACGTTGATCAGAATTGCGTTCCGCTTCATGTTGGCAAACGTTTCGATATTCATCAGGTTCTCGGTCGCCTCATTTAACGGGGCGTGGATGGAAACCACATCAGAATCCTTCAGCAGACGATAGAGATCGACCCGCTCGTAGTCCGGATCGTCGTGTGCACCGGAGGTGGAGTAATAGATCACACGGCAGCCGAATGCCTGTGCAATCGAAGCCACTTTTCTGCCGATCGCGCCAAGGCCGATGATGCCCCACGTCTTGCCCTCCAGCTCGGTGAACGGTCTGTCCATGCAGGTGAAAAGACTGCTGGCGGCGTAGCTGCCGTTTTTTACGTAATCATCGTAATAACGGAGTTTTTCTGCCAGATAGAAGTACATCGCAAAGGTGTGCTGGGCCACGCTGACGGTGGAATAGCCGGCGACGTTCGTCACGGCGATGTTGTGGCGCTTCACATAATCGAGATCGATGTTGTTGATGCCGGTTGCGGTGACGCAGATCAGTTTCAGGTTCTCCGCGCCGGACAGGGTGCGGCTGCACATGCGCACCTTGTTGCAGATGACAATATCCGCCTCCCGCACACGCTCCGGGCATTCCTCCTCCGTTGTTTTTTCATATACTGTCACTTCTCCAAAACGGGAAAAGCCGGACAGATCCATGTCCTTTCCCAGTGACTCTGCCTCAAGAATTACAAGTCTCATGTTGGTTCCTCCTTTTGCAGATGATGATTCTGCTTTATCCGGGAAAGCAGTGCCGCCTGTCTGTTTTGAAAGACGGCACTGCCTGAAATATTTTTATCTTAGATACCTGCGGACTGCCGATTCGGAAATATGGTCATGTCGATATGCCATGCTCCCCGGCCTGATCCCCTGGTATTTACACGTATTCGCTGATAATTTCCCTCATCAGCTTCTCTTCCTCGGGCGTCAGCATTCCGGCAAACCTGCTCTCGGCCGCGGCGGTCTGGCGGATGCCCTCCCTGACTTTCGAAATCCTCGCTTCTTTTTCCGGGTCTGCGAACAGTTCATTCCGCTCTTTGGCGGACTCGCTTCCCGCAGTCTGCGGTTTTGCTTTCACCGCTCCGGTTCCTGCCTGTGCCATGGTTTCCGCCTGCACCGGCTGCCGTTCGGTCTGCTGTACGGTTTCCAGCACCGCACTCTGTTTCGTCGCTGCAAACTCATTTTCCAGATAGTCTGTCCAGCCGTTCAGCAGAATTTCCTCTTTTCCGCCGAAATCCAGACAGAGCCGGAAAAAGACAAGGCCTCCGGCGAGCGCGGTGCCCGTTCCGAGGTAGCGCATCAGCTCCGCCTCTCCATAACGGTATCGGTAGATCGCCCACAGCGAAAGAATCGACAGCGCCAGAACCGTGAGGATCATATTCTGGCTTCCGCGCAGAAGCGTCGGGACTGCCATTCCCGCTGACCTGCCCTGTGCAATCTGGCTGCGCATAAACGCCCCGGCATTCGAAAAGGGATGCGCTTTTCTCTGACACGTTTCCAGCACCGACCTGGTCCATTTCGACTTTGGTTCCTTCAGCCTTCCGAGATCGCGGATGGCCCGGGTGTAGAAACGGTTATTCCAGAACAGGCACCACACACCGGCGATTCCTGCTGCTATCATTGCGTATAAGAACACATTTTGTTTCACACAAAACTCCAGCATTCTTATTCCCCCTGATGATTTTTGAATTTGCCTGTCATGATCATATGCCGGTGCTTCCGTTGCGGTGCATCGGCGGATGCCGCGGCAGAATTTGCGCGCACAGGATTCTTCCGCTGGCATATCGGCAGTGGAGACGTGTTACAGTTCACAGGTACCTGGGAACTGTAACATTCGCAGCCCTCATTGAAAATTTTGCTTCGCAAAAGGAGGGCTGCTCACACCTGAATCACTTTCTTACGCAGCAAAACAGCAAGTGTTTTACTGCTGAGCAATCCGTAGTGAGCATCTTCTTGTTCCGATGTGCCACAGTATAGCACTGCCGGAAAAATTTGGAAACAAAAAACGTTCGTCAAATTCTTTGTGATTCTGTGCTTTTTCGCGTGAATTTTTATTTTTCGTTCCTTCAGGGGACTGCTTTCGTGCCGGTTCGCGTGGTTTCGCTGGTTTTCGCCTGCCCGTTTGTCGATTTTTTCTTCTTGCTTTTTTTAGATTACAGGCGTTTTACCATTTCCTGCAGCAGGTTGACACAGTGGCGGGCTGCCTCGCTCTCAAAGGTCGGGTAGTCCATTGTTGCGCTGTCGTCTGCTTTGTCGGAGATGGCGCGGAGTACGACGTATGGAATCTTGTTCAGATAAGCGCCCTGCGCAATCGCAGCGCCCTCCATCTCGGCGCAGGAACCGTTGAATTCCTCGATCAGATGGTTTTTCACTTCTTTGCTGGAAATAAACTGGTCACCGCTGACCACGCGTCCGCGGAATACCTGGATTTCCGGATTGACTTCCTTGCAGACTTCCTCTGCCACCTCTGCGAGGTGCTCGTCTGCCGGGAAGCTCAAAACGCCCATCTGCGGAATCTCGCCGAGCGGGTATCCGAAGATGCGCACATCCATGTCGTGCTGAACAGCATTGGTCGAGATGACGATATCGCCGATGTTAATTTCATTCCGCAGGGAGCCTGCAATTCCGGTGTTGATGACACAGTCCACGCCGTAATCATCTACAAGAATCTGGGTGCAGATACCGGCATTTACTTTACCGATTCCGCTGCGCACAACAACCACTTCTTTTCCGTTCAGGTAACCGTGGTTGAACTCCATGGATGCTTTCGTGCGGATTGTAACATCCGTCATCATTTCCTTTAAGCTTGCAACTTCAACTTCCATTGCACCGATAATTCCAATTAACTTCATGTTTATGATATCCTCCAATAACTTTACATGTACTCTCCGATTCTTTCTGTTCTTGCTTTTATGAAATCATTTTTGTCAGCGGTCAGCCGCTAAAGTAAGAACGGAAAACTCCGGGAGTCCATTTTCTTTTCCTTCTGGTTTCTTTGTAATTCCTGTTACAGTATACAATAAATTTTGGATCTGTGGTATCTTTTTTCTTTGCTGTTTTCGTAATCTATGATATAATAGCAGGAACCGAAGAATTATCGTGGCTGAAGTTCACGATAATGTTCTAATTTTTTATTCACAAAGGAGGATCTTATCGATGGAATATACAACAAAAGGTACCTGTTCCAGAAAAATTCTGTTTGAGGTAGAAGACGGTAAAGTACACAACGTACAGTTCGTAGGCGGATGCAACGGAAACACACAGGGTGTTGCAAGACTCGTTGAGGGCATGGACGTAAACGAAGCCATCTCCCGCATGAAAGGCATCGACTGCAACGGACGCGGAACATCATGTCCAGACCAGCTTGCAAAAGCACTGGAACAGGCTATTCAGAAATAACTTTTTTTACGCTTGCTCTTTTTTATTATAATAACTCCCCGGGGAATGCTCACCCCGGGGAGTTTGTAATTTATCCACTTCTGTTTTTTCTTTTCTGATGCAGCACAGCTTCCCTGCCGCCTGCTTTCTTCCGGTTTTTCTTCTATATTAATAGCACAGTCTTTCTTCCAGCCACCGGACTGCTTTATCTGTCCCATTTGTCGCAGAGACTGTTGATCTGATCGGCAAATTTCGAAAGGTCTTTGTTAGCACCGCCTTTGTTTCTTGTAATGACGGTGAGCAGCCGCTGACCAGCCGCAACGAGACGATCGAAGACGGCATTTCCGCTGCTTCTCGTGCGCAGTGTTCCAGCGTTTGCCGTTGTTTCCTTCTGGATCGGAATGCCAACGGTTTTTTCGATGAATTCATTTTCTTTCAGGTCAAATACCGTGCCGGAGAACGGAGCCATCGCCGGGTAGCGGAATTCGTCCCACAGTTTTTCTGCAAAAATTTCCGTCACTTTATCTTCGCCGTGCGTTACGAAAACGCGGTCCGGTTTTGCCCGCAGACTGCCCGCCCATTTGAGCAGTCCTTCCTGATCTGCGTGGCCGCTCATGCCCGGGAACTGGATGATGTGCGCGTTCACATGAACCTCTTCCTGGAACAGTTTCACCTCCTTCGCGCCTCCGATCAGCGCCCGTCCCAGTGTACCGACGGCCTGATAGCCGACGAAGAGAACCGTACTCTCCTGCCGCCAGAGGTTGTGCTTCAGATGATGCTTGATTCGTCCTGCATCGCACATGCCGCTCGCGGATATGATGACCTTCGGGGTTTCGTTGAAGTTGATGGCTTTCGACTCATCGGATGTGATCGAGAGCTTTAAGCCCGGAAACAGAATCGGATTAATGCCCTGTGCAAGGAGCGCTGCTGCATCCGAATCGTAGCATTCTTTCTGGTGATCGCGGAAAATATTGGTTGCCTCAACGGCAAGCGGACTGTCCACGTAAACCGGGAATTCGCCGTGACCGTGAACCAGATGCTCTGCCTTAATTTCACGAATAAAGTACAGCATCTCCTGTGTTCTGCCGACGGCAAACGACGGGATCACGAGGTTTCCGCCGCGGTCGAGCGTTTCCTGAATGATTTTTGCCAGCTCCGGTACATAATCCGGTTTCGGACCGTGGCTCCGGTCACCGTAGGTGGATTCCATAATCACGTAATCAGCGCTCTCCGGGTACTCCGGGTCGTTGATCAGCGGCTGATGGATATTTCCGATATCGCCGGAGAAGAGCAGTTTTTTCGTCACACCGTCCTCTGTCAGCCACAGCTCAATGGATGCGGAGCCGAGCAGATGACCGGCATCGAGGAAACGGATCTGAATGCCGTCCGATAGTGTCACACGCTGATGATACGGAATGCCCTCCAGCAGACGGATCACGCCGAGGGCGTCCTCCATCGTATATGGCGTGACGTAATCTTCTTTTCCCGCCCGGCGGTTCTTACGGTTCCGCCACTCGGCCTCGGCGAGCTGAATGTGTGCACTGTCGCGGAGCATGATATCCGAAAGCGCTACCGTCGCCGGAGTCATATAGATTGGACCGCGGAAGCCGTGCGCATACAGCAGCGGCAGATTTCCGGTGTGATCGATATGCGCGTGCGTGATCAATACAAAATCCAGCTGGGATGCCGGAACCGGAATCGGCTTGTTTTCATAAATATTCGGTCCCTGCTCCATACCGCAGTCCACTAAAAACTTCTTCCCGGCAGCCTCCAGATAATAACAACTGCCCGTCACTTCATGTGTTGCTCCAAGAAATGTAAGACGCATAAGATGCCTCCTGTTCTCCCGTTTTGTTCGGGGACAAAATGTTGTCACTGCGGGTCAAATCACGCGTTATGCGTTTGGCCCGTTATCGCGGCAGTCGTCAAGTTCTCATGCCAGCATGGTCTTTGACGCGTTGTCCGCGAAAATAATCTGAAATTCCTTTTGTATTTTATGCTTATTCTCTCTTTTTTGATTATTATAGCATAATATCTGGCAGATTCCAACGGAATTTTAAGGCAGATTGCACAACAATCTTGATATTTTTGTTCAATTATGGGCATCGGCCGCCGGAAGTGCATAGAAAAGAGGCACCGGTATTCCTGCAGTAATACCGATGCCTCACTTATCGGGGCCAGCCGATGTTCCGTATGATCACTCACACACTGAACATAGTAACACATGATGACTCAGATCTGTGTTGTGGTTGGAAAAAGGAATTTCGACGCGTTGAAAATCCTGAAAGATCTGCGTTTTCGTCTTAATATATTCATTGTTATAAGGTTTCTATAGGGGACTGGCCCCGTGGTTTTTAAAGAGTGTGGGAAGTGTAAACTGGGCTGGGTTAGAAATTATGTCTGTTCGTTTACGCCACTTTCTTGTTTGCTCTTATATTATAGATAATATCTTATTCGTTTTCATTCTTATATATTTATAAGTTACATAAATGTGTTATTAGCCAATGTAGATACCATTGGTTCTACTACCACCATTTTCAGTAACACCGTTCTTAGTACAAGAATGATAACCTCTTAAACGATAATAATAACCTTTTTCTACTTTTACTTCCTTACTCATATATAAAGAATCTGTATTATAATCTACATTTTCCCACTTCTTATAACTATAAAAGTTACCGTCGCCACTTGAACGTTCCAAGTAAATATTTAATTTCACCGTATTGCAAGTAACATTGCATTCAGTACCACCAAATATTCCCACATATCCATTTCCATTATTTGTAATTCTCACAAATCCCTGATGTAAATATGTACTTCTTGCTACGCTCTGATAATTTCCTATTGATTCTGTGTCATTCGTTAATACAGATCCGTCAATCGTATTCCCTAAATAATCTAATGCATCTGCTTGAACATTTATTGTGTTAAATGCCATTGTCAAAACGAGTAATGCGCAAAAGAGTACGTTCTTTAAATTAATAATCTTCTTCATACTTCCTCTTTCCCCCCGTCCTCATCTACATAATGTATACGTTTCAGCATTTAAATGATTACAAATTATACTGCATTTCTTTCAAAATTTTTATCAATTCTTCTTTCTCTATTTGTCCGCTCAATTGATAATAAGCATCTTTATATTTCCATTTAACATAATAATTTTCTTCATCATTTTCAGAAATTGTACCCATTTCTACTTCTACTAAATTGTCAAGTGTTTCTACCTCAACCTTTTCTTGATCTTTCCAATTACTTTGAGACAAGTCCTTTTCGTTTGCAGCCAAATGAAAATATACCGAATGTCCATTATATTTATACTTAATCACAGCCATTTGTGTTTCTTTTGACACTATCACATTACTATATTTCATTCCTGTTGGAATATAATAAAATTCCGGAACTGCAATATGCAATGTATCTCGAATCTGTTTCTGTGCTTCATCCAAACTTCCCGCAGAATATTTTCTATCTCCACCATTATCTATGCCAGTTGCATCTCCAGCATTCCAAACGCCATGCACTGTCTCCACCAACCGAATCCGATTCGCCTCGCTCGTCATACTGGCTCCAAAAACACACGCCCCCACAACCAACACAACACCAGCCGCCTTTGCCGTCCGTACCCAGTGTTTTGTTGTTTTCGCTCTCTTCGCAATCTTCTTCTGTCTCTCCGCCTGCTTTTCGCGTTCCACCTTTTTCTCCACGATCTGGCGGCGGATCTCCAGTGTTTTTTCTGTCGGGTTGCCTTCCGCGTCCGCGAGTCCTTCCTTCTGGAGGCGCTGCTGGAAGCGCTCGTACATTGCGTTCAGTTCTTCCTCTGAAAGCGCAGGCGCAGCCTCCTGTTCTGTTGCTGTGTTTCCTTCCTCTGCCTTTACAACTGCCGATTCCCCTTCCACCGTTTTCGAATCCGCAGCCATTTTTTCTTCCATCGTCTGCTCCAGTTTCTTTTTCAGCTGTTCTTCTTTTTCTATCTTTTTCATCTTCTTCCGTTCCTCGGCATTTTCCATGTTGTAACCGCTCTTGACTTTTTTTCTTCTTGAGGGGATAATAAAAGCCAAATGATATTATCAAATTCCAGGGAGGAATTCTCATGAAGCATATTGTTCTGACAGGCGGAGGTACCGCCGGCCATGTTACCCCGAATATTGCCCTGATTCCAAAATTAAAGGAAGCAGGTTATAAAATCTCTTATATCGGTTCCTACGACGGTATGGAGCGCAAGCTGATCGAAGATCTCGGCATTCCGTATTACGGAATTTCATCCGGAAAGCTGCGCCGCTACTTCGATCCGAAAAACTTTTCCGATCCATTCCGCGTCGTAAAAGGCTACTTTGAAGCAAAAAAACTGCTCAAAAAGCTGAAACCAAACGTTGTCTTCTCCAAAGGCGGCTTCGTTTCGGTACCGGTTGTCCTTGCCGCCAAAGCATGTAAAGTCCCGGCGCTCATCCATGAATCGGATATGACGCCTGGCCTGGCAAATAAGCTGTGTATTCCGTCCGCTGCAAAGGTCTGCTGTAATTTCCCGGAAACCGTTAAATGTCTCCCGGAAAACAAAGCCGTTCTGACCGGAACGCCAATCCGCCAGGAACTGCTGTCCGGCGATGCACGGGAAGGCCTGAAGTTCTGCGGATTCAATGCCGCAAAACCGGTTATTCTCGTCATCGGAGGAAGCCTCGGTTCCGTCGCTGTCAATCATGCGGTCCGTTCTATTTTACCAGAACTTCTGAAAGATTTCCAGGTGATTCATCTCTGCGGTAAAGATAAACTGGATGCATCCTTAAATGGTACCGAAGGTTACGTTCAGTTCGAGTACATCAAAGATGAGCTCCCGGATCTCTTCGCCGCAGCAGATCTGATCATCTCCCGCGCCGGCGCAAATGCGATCTGCGAAATCAGTGCTCTGGCAAAACCAAACATTCTGATTCCGCTTTCTGCCAATGCCAGCCGCGGAGACCAGATTTTAAATGCGCGTTCCTTTGAGCGTCAGGGTTACAGTAAAGTTCTGGAAGAAGAATCCGTGAATGCGCAGACTCTTCAGTCCGCAATCCGTGAGGTTTACGAAAACCGTCAGACCTACATCAATGCGATGAAGAAGAGCAGCCACACCGATTCCATCGGCCGCATCCTTTCCCTGATCCAGGAATGCGAACGCAAATAGTAACTACAGAAATCCCCTTTCTCTGGCTTTGTCAGCAAAGTGCTGGCAAAGCCATTTTTTCGTCCGGGTCATTTTCACCCGCAGATTTCCGATGGTGATACCCATTTCGGATGCTACTTCCTTTTCCGAACGCTCATGCACCTTGATTTCACGCGTAATATAATAACCCGATTCATCATGATCTTTCAGTGCATCCATCACTTCCTGAAAAAAATGATTTCTCTCCTGCTTTTCTTCCTCTGCAAGCGTCGGAAGTTCCATCTCTTCCGCCCGAAGATCCTCATCCAGTTCGTTCCAGTCAAAACGTTGTGTTTTTCTTTGATAATCAATTCCCAGATTCTTTGCAGCGACACGGACCCAGCCTTCTACTCTGTCTTCATCCAGCGCATCAATATTCAGGTACAGTTTCACCATCGTTTCCTGTGCGATATCATCCGCATCGGCTTCATTGTGCACCACCTGCATTGCGGCTGAATAGGCTGTCATTACATACTTTTTATATATTTCTGAAAAGTTATTTTTGTCCATTGTTCTCCGCCCCTGTTCGTCTGTCATTGATTCTTTTTCTGGCTGCTGCCAGCCTTTTCTCAGGCCTTCAGCTCTGCCGTCACGCTCTCAATGATCTGCTCTTTTACCGCATCCTCGAGAGTTCCCTGCTTCCATGCAGCAATACCGGCATTGTCACCTTCATATCTTGGAATCAGATGCATATGGAAGTGGAATACCGTCTGTCCTGCTGCCTCACCATTGTTCTGTACCAGATTGAAGCCATCGGAATGAAGCGCTTTCGTCATGGCTGTTGCCATTTTTTTGCCGAGAATCATTGCTTTCGCTGCGGTTTCATCCGGAATTTCATAAATGTTTGCAAAATGCTGTTTTGGAAGAATCAGCGCATGTCCTTTCGTTGCCGGTCCCTGATCCAGAATGACACGGAACTCATCGTCCTCATACAGTGTCGCGGTTGGAATTTCTCCGTTTGCTAATTTACAAAAAATACAATCCATGATCTTTTTCTCCTTTACTTTTTTTAATTTTTCTGTTGTTCAGAATCCCGTTCTGCACGGTTCCGAACAACTCTATTTTCTCACTATTTGTCGAAAAATGTCAAATAATGCAGAACGCTTTTTGTTGCGCGCTCCCCCTTTTCAATGCTAAACTTTTGCCTAATCAAAAATCATTACCTACGCATCATAAGGAGGATACGGCTATGTCAAAAGAACCAACAACCAATTCACAGGGCTTATCGGAAGAATGTCACGCTATGATTTCCCGGATTTCACATGAGGTTCGAAATCCTGTTGCGGTTATCCACAGCTTTCATCAGCTTCTTCTTTTAGCGCATCCGGAGCTTTCCAACGATCTCTATTTTCAGAAAATCCAGGAAAATATGGCTTTTCTGAACTCCCTGCTCGATGAGCTCTCCTGCTATAATCATTCATATCGGGCGGTACGCGCTTACGTGAATCCTTATCTTCTGCTCCAGAATCTCTGTGCCGATACCGGCGTTCTCCTCGAAAAACAACAGGTTTCCATTGAACTTGTCAAGGAATCTGCCATTCCGCGCTTTGCCCTTGATACCACGCAATTTCGTCAGCTTTTTCTGAACCTGATCCGAAATGCGGCGGAAGCAATGCCTTCCGGCGGAACGATCAAAATCTCTCTCTGTTTCGACGGTGACTTTCTGACCATCCGTGTGCAGGACACTGGCTGCGGAATCCCCGCCGAGGATCTGCCGACTCTCTTTGACCTTTTTGTCACACATAAGAAAAACGGAACCGGCCTTGGACTTGCCATCTGCAAGGAAATTGTAACTGCACACGACGGCACGATTTCCGTTTCTTCCGTGCCCGGGGAAGGAAGCACCTTTACGGTCGTTTTCCCCTTTTCCTGATCCTTGCCATTCCCGGATAGAGAACCGCCATCAGGACTGCACCTGCCAAAAAACCGCCGATGTGTGCGAAGTTGTCCACATTTGAAGACTGGAATCCGACCAGCAGCGAAAGGACAGCCATGACGGCCATCCGCCGGAAGGTGAGATCCTCCAGCCTTCCTTTCCGAAATGCCAGAAGAACAAGCATCGCTCCGACTGCAGAAAAAATCGCTCCCGAAGCGCCGGCGGAAACTGCCGGTGCTTCCCCTGTTTTCATCAGGGACAGTTCATGCAGATACGAGCACAGATTTCCGACGAGTCCGCCGCCCAGATAGATGACCAGATAACGGATCTTTCCAGCTGCGCGTTCCAGGTAATCCCCAAGGAACAAAAGAAGCAGCATGTTGTTGATCAGATGTTGGATGCCAAAGTGAAGAAACATACTCGTAAACAGGCGATAGTATTCTCCGCTCTCAATCAGCGGCGCATACGCCGCACCGCAGTCCATCATATGTCTGGAGCTCTCTGTCCCTCCGGTCAGTGTGACTGCAAGGAATACCAGAATATTGCATACAACGATGACCAGATTGATGCTGTTTTTTGATCTCTTCCACATACGGTCCACGATATCTTCGTTCGGATCGTAACTGTTTTTCCTTTGTTCTTCCATTACATCATTTCCTTATCTGTGCTATTTTTTTATTATAATTTAATTCACTTGTAAATGCAAGAAATCGTCAATTTTTTTTCTTTTTTGATAAACGTTTTTCGACAATTATTGACGCTTCACGACGGCTTTCGACGTTTTATGACATTATTTTTTACATTATTTCTTTTTTTAATTTTATGCATAATTTTCTTTTCTATAATATTTTTGTTTCATTCGCATAACTTTTTTCTTCGATCATTCTGCCATATTAAAAATAACGCATCCAGCACTTTCTCCAAATCGAAAAAGTGTAATGCGTCATTTTTCTCTAATTTCTGTTTTTCTCTCCCGCCTTATACCGGTATTTCTTCCCGGCAAATGAGATATCGTCTCCATCCTCCAGCTTCTTTTTTGTCTCGCCCATCAATGGAACGCCATTCACCGTTGTTCCGTTCCGCGAATTCAGATCCAGCAGATAATCTCCCTCTTCTGTACTGACCAGCTTTGCGTGAAGGCGGCTTACCGTACGGTATGGCAGAATTACATCTGCCGCCGCTGACAGTTTTCCAATCAATGTGCTTCCGCGTTCAATCGGAATCAGCGGAAGATCAATCGGATCTATCGGAATCAGATATGCCCTTCCCTCATCCTCCGGGCTGGTCAGCAGTTCCGTTTTTCCAAACAGATCCTCTTCATGCCCCTCCAATTCCATCAGGCTGTGCATCTTTCTGTTTTCCTGTTCTTCATTCTTTTCCCATGTTTTCTCTTTTTCGACTGAGGAATCCCTTTTCCATCCCTGCTGTTCTGTATCGCTTTTCGGATTCCATGTTCCATCTTTCTGTTTTAAGCCCTTCCGATTCTGATATTCCGAAAATACATCTCCTGTTTCTCCTTGTTTCCGGATTCCTGCGGCCTTCCCATAGCTTCCTGTTTCTGTTCCCGACTGCCGCTTTTTCCATCGGCTGACAAGTTCCAATGCCAGACTTACAATTCCCACAACAGCCGCCGCTCCTCCCAGCACCAGATACCAAACAGTTTCGGCCTGTGTCCACCGCAGTGCCAGCACACCTCCCAGAAATCCGATGCAGACCACTGCTTCCACAATATTTTTCCAGCGCCCTTCATCCTTTTCTTCCTCCGCTTCCACAAAAAAATTTTCCGCCGCTTCCGCTTCTTGTTCTCCCCAAAGTGTTTCCTCCATCTGTACAGGCGGATTTTCTTCCCTGGGACGCTCTTTTCCCTCCTGCTCCGTCGTTTCTTTCTTCTCTTTCCCTGTCTGATATAAGAGTGCCTGAATCATCTCAACCGAAAAGATCTCCGCCGAAATCTCCCGATACAGTCCATACCCGAGTACCACCGCATCCTGCTCCTGGTGATCCAGCTTCGGCAGCAGATATTCCATCAGCTCCCGGATCTGCTTCTGAAAACAGCCTGTGTGTCTCTGCTTTCCCGGCAGATAACAGAAGGAAAAGTTCCCCAGATTTGCATCTGCAAAAACCAGCTCCGGCTGCAGAACGAGGCCGTCCGGTGCAAGCAGGTACTGCCCCAGTTCTTCGAGAAGATCCAGCAGCTGTTCAAACAGTTTCCGCAGCGCCTCCGCCCCAATCGAGCGCTGTTCAAACACACTCTGAAGCGACTGCCTTGATGTCACCTCATAGTAAAACAGTGTTTTATCATCCATTTTCCCGATTTTGCAGTCCAAAAGCCCTGGGATTGCGTTTGTCAGCAGCATACGAATCTGATACGACGCCGTGTCCGGCTCTTTTTCCTCCTGTAAAATAACATACGTATGGTTCAAATCTCTTTTATAATCAATCTGCATTTCTCCGCTTCCGTCCTTACTTCTGGTTCCAGATCTGTTTTACTGCCCGTATCTTCCGGATCGTTTTCACCGGATTGTTTCTCCTGCTTTCACTCAAAACCGAATATTCCCACGCGTTCCGGCTCCAGATTGGCAGAATGTTTCCTTCTGCTTTTATCTGAATCTCTTTTTCTCTGCACACCGTCTGTACGGTCACCGGTTCAGCCGGAAGCGGTATCTGGGAAATCCACCATTCCATCCGGCTTTGGGCGGCTGCCTCTCCTTTTTCCACAGACAGGCGGCCTTCACTGGCGGCAAGCATTGTGCTTTCATATGCCGCAAATGTATACCAGCTCCGTGCGTGCACAAAAAATGTCAGCGACAGCAGAAGAAAAATCACCATCAGAACAAGCGGCACGACCAGAACTGCCTCTACCGTAATACTTGCTTTTCTCATTTTCACTTTCAAAGCATTCCGCACCTCCCCACAAATCCAAGCAGCAGAAACGGCACCAGCGGTATAGAATCCTGTTTCCGTATTTTCTTCCGCATCAGAAGAACTCCGCAGAGTACCGAACAGAGAATGAGTCCCAGCGTCAGAACGCCGAACGTCTGCCCAAATCCCAGCCAGATTCCAACCGTCAGAAGCAGAAGGCCGTCCCCGTATCCCACCTGTTCCCGTGATATATAACTGAGCGTCAGAAATCCTGCTCCCGGCAACAGGGACAGCAGCCATTCCAGCCACGATGTCTGTTCCACCAGAATCTGCCATCCAATGCCTGTAAGGAATAAAACACCGGTCAGGACAAGGCTGATCTGCCGTTTCCTCACATCCATTCCGGCAAGAATCCCCAGATACAGCAATATAATTGCACTCTTTACTTCTTCCTGATACACAGCCGCGGCCTCCTTTCCGCAAACCCGAGTTTCTGTTTACCGTCCTTCTTTCCGGTCTCACCCGGAAAGAATACACCTGCTCTGCTCATATCCGGCTTTCTTACGCCGCCTTTTTCGCGCATTTCGAGCACTGCGGCAGTCCATCCGTCTGTTCCAGTGCTACAAGTTTTACTTTACGTTTCAGCCCTTTGCAGGAAAGACTGTTATGATACCGGTTTCCGTATTTCGTATAGTAAACTTCCGCACCCGCAGCGCCATTTCCCACGCACTGTTCGCATTCCTTATATTTTTCTCCATCCTGATTCCGTTTCCACGCAAGCGCACCCGGTGAGGAAACCTGGATCGAAAGATTGATATGACTGCACGACGAATCGGTATGATACACACTGCCGTTCTCAGTCACCCACACCATCTGTTTTGCTTCGCCCTCTTCTTCATCCGCCTCCTCTTCTGTCTTTCCGCAGAACAGATGCACTTTCGCACACGCTGCAATTCCCCGGTTCTGCACCGGAACGAGGCGGTTTCCCATTTTCGGCCAGTAAATCGCTTTCAGTTCCAGCCATCCACTTTTCACACGGCTTCCTGCCAGTGTCACCATTCCATTTTCGCGGATTTCTTTTGGAATCTTTGCTTCTGCATAAGCAATGCACGCGGCCGTTTCCGGTATTTCATACGTTTCTTTTCCCGTCTCATCCACCGCGTAGGCACAGACGGAAAGATACCGCGCGGACTCCTGCAGAGATACCGTCAGCATTCCATGCAGCCGGTAAAGATCCACGATTTTTAATAACACAAGAACCGCGATCAGAAAAACAGGAAGTGCCAGTGAAGCTTCCACCGTCAGGCTTGCCCTGTTCCATTTTCGTTTTACAAAAGGCTGCTCTCCTGATCCGGATTTATAAAAATTCCCGGAAGAGTGGATAAGTTTTTTGATAAGGTTCCAGAAATAAATGTGCCGTTCAGAAGAACACCCTTTTGTATCCCTGCCGGAGTCATCCCATTTTTCAGGCTGCTCCCTGCATCTCATATCCATAATTTCTCGTAATCTCATACTCTCGTTTCCCAATTACCGCCGTAAAACCGGCTTCCAGTTCATCGACACAGCAATCCAGTCGGAAACCCGGCTGCTGCTGTTCTGTCCGCATATTGTATTCCACCAGATCCATCGCTCCAAACGTTACCGCTTTTCCCGATTTCTGCATCAAAAGCAGCCGCAGATAATCGGAATACTCCATGCCGCCCGGTGCATTTTTTCTGCTCTGATCCCCTGTTTCCAGCAGTTTCGGAAGCTGTTCCAGAGAAAGCTGCCACGATTCTGCCGTTTTGAACAGCGCTACTTTTCCACCATCCAGCAGTTCCCGCAGATCCAGAATGCTTTCTGCAAATGCCCAGCACACGGCAAGTGCCATTTTCACAACCGGCATCGCCGCCGGAACTCCAAACGACGCGGCAATTACCCCCGCCATTGCTTCCATCTCGCCCTGCTTCTGCGCATCTTTCGCCAGATACACCAGATTTGCCGCCTCCCGCAGCGCCAGCAGACGGTTCACGGTTCCCGCCAGATTATCCTGATCACTGTTTTTTCCGCAGAGCACATATTCCACCTGGCACTGCAGCCCTTCCTTCTTCTCCTTGCTGGTATAGCACGGAAATTTCCACAGAATATATTCGGACGAAAGTATCTTATCCACAAAGCTCAGTTCTTTTCCACACTCTGCCATGCCAAACCCGCTCTGCAGCTCCCGTTTTGATGCAAGAAACGATACATCCGTTTCCCCCTGCGACAGTGCCTGCCCTTCCGGGAGGACCAGTCCTAAAATTCCCATTTTCATTACTTTTTGAATGACCTCAATCGGATTCACAAAATCTTCCGGTACCGGCTGCTTCTGATCCGGTTCCGAAGGCGTGCCGTTTCCAGATTCTCCTTCACCTTTTGTTTTTTCTGTTCCCTCTTCTGACTGTTTGGATTCTTCATACTGTTTTAAAACCTCCTCTTCCTCGTAACCGCTCTGTCCGTCCTCCTGACGTTTCACGGTTTCCTGTTCTCCTCTTAATTTCTGGGAAAGCTGCTGTATTCCATAAGTTCCAAGGCTGGCTTTCATTGCCTCACAGATCTGACGGGAGAAAGCACTTCCCTCCTCGTCTGTCGCAAGACGATAGCCGCCGAGATAAACTTCTGTAACCTGTCCGCCAGATAAACTGCCTGATAGAATTCCCATCCCCGATGCAGTGGGGGACAGAACTTCTCCCGCAGTTTCTGCGACTTTTCTGCTCATGGTTTCAGGTTTCCAGACACCGCTCTTATCCCCGCCGTTATAAAAAAACAGCTCGTACTGTCCCAGCAGTGTTCTGTCATACCCGGCAAACAGAGAATACAGTCCCTGTTCCATTGCGCAGGCCGTCATCACCCGTGCATGGGCATTTCGCACCGACGCAATTGTCCCGGAAATCAGGGAAAGCATCAGTATCAGAACGAGACACAAATATGCTGTTATGCTTCCGGCTGCCCATCTTTTCTGTCTTTCTCTTTCCCTCATGGGATACAGCTCCTTCCACTTTACTTTTACTTTTTCGAACTTTAGATGCCGTGGATCGGATAAAGGATATACCGAGACACAGATATGCAAATGACATATAGGTCCGTACCGGCTTCTAAATTTTTCTTTGGAGTTCCGTATTGGACATTTTCCCGTTTATACGGTGTTGCTCTGGTTTGTGACCTTCTCCATCAGACTGTTGACCAGACTCACAAGCTGCTTTTTAAAGATTAGTACGAGTCCGATCAGCACAACGAGAATCAGAATCACTTCCACAACACCCACCGCATCTTCCTCTTTCCAGAACTCCGATATCAGCTTCATAATTCCCACCTCCCTCTCTTTACCAGCTATTGTGGGGATAAAAACATCCCCTATGCATAAAAGGACAAAAATGCCGGAACCGTGAGTATGACCAATACAACCGCAAGCATCATGCCCATCGGAAGAAGAAGCTTTGTCGATGCCTTTTCTCCTGTTGTTTTCGCCTGCCTTCTTCTCTCCTCAAAGGCCTCCTGCGATTCCTGTTTCAATAATTCCAGCAGTCCTTTACTGCCTTTTTTCAGATTCTGCGTCAGCAGAACAGCAAGGGAACGATACGCTCCGGTTCCCATACGCATTCCCATGCGCTGGTACGCTTCCTGCTCGGAAACACCGTTTTCCATCTCCTGGCAGGTAAATACAATCTCTTCATAGGCAAAACGTTTCTGCCCGCCAAGCGCCAGATTTTTCCGGTAATCCACTGCAATCCGCTCGAGTACTTTCCGCATCCCAAGCCCGGCCCCCAGAAGAAGAACCATTTTGCTGACAATTTCGGGATAATCCCGCAGCATCTGTTCTTCTCTTTTCTGCCTTGCTTTTTCTTGTTCCCTTCCTTTTGCCGCCCAGCAGACTGCTCCTGCCGCCGCGGCAAGTGCCATAAGTTCCAGACCTGTCAGATCCGGCACTTTTGACCATGTTACAGTTTCTCCGTTCAGTGTCTCCGGCAGATAATAGGCTGTTTCTTCGGGATGCGCTTCGTTTTCTTTTTCCACTGCTTTTTTCAGTGCCCTAAGAACCGCATCCCGCCCTTTTATCTCCGGTGGATAGACCTGAACCTTCCGTATATATTCTGTTGTTTCCCCCTGAAGTTCCAGTTCCGCTTTCAGCGTAACCTCCACTCCTTCTTCGGGAATCTCGTCTGACAGCAAACCCCGGCTGTCAATCAACAACGGCCTGTCTGTTTCCCAGCTAAGCGCCACCGGGCTTCCCGGTATTTCCGTAACCAGATCCATGTTTCTGTTTACCGTATGAAAAGACAGATTCTCACCTAAGATGATTTCATCCAGCGCCTCTATCGCCGCACTGAACGCCTCTTCTATCTCTTCTGCGCTGTAAGCTCTTGCAGGTACAGACAGTGTAATTCTTTCCGGTTTCTGATTTCCAACAGAAACCTCAAGTTTTTCCTCTGTCGGTTGGCTGCCTAAGGCACCCCGTTCCAGTTGAAGTTCCGCTTTTTCATCTCCTGAAACTTTTCGCACTCCGATCGGAAGGCAGAGTGCAGTGCCCGCTATAAACCCTGTCGCTGCAAGGCAGAAAATCCGTCTCACCAATTTGTGATCTTCCGTCTTTTTTCTCATCCGGAAATACCAGATGAACAGCCCCGCCCATGCGGTCAGACAAATCCACAACATTTGATTCCTCCCCTTTTTTGCGGACGAATCGTTATGATTCGCAGTCTTACTTTTTAAATTTCAATTGCTTCTTAAAATTCAATGTCCAGAATCTTCTTTCCAAGCACCCATGCTGCCAGATACACGGCAAGGCATCCGCTCATGAAGAAAACTCCGATTACATTCCCATACATCACACTTAAGAATTCCGGAAAGGAAAGCTGTACATATCCCAGAATTCCAAACGGCACAACACTCATAATATTCTGCTCGAACCGCCGGGAAGAAACGCCCGCACGGATTTCCCGCATCGTGTCAATTCTCGTACAGAAAATATCCCACGTATTCTGAAAGATCTCGCAGACATTTCCTCCTGTCCGCTTCGCAATCACCAGTACACTTGCAAACGTCGCAATATCGTCAATGCGGCTTCGCACCGCAAGATCCTGAAACAGTTGTTCCACCGGCACGGAAATCATCATTTTATGACGCATCCGGCGCAGTTCCTGTACCAGAATGTTTTCTTTTCCCAGCGACTGTTCCAGCTGTCCTGCCGCCTCCAGCACTGCATTTTCCATGGAATAGCCGGAACGCAGTGCCGTGTGCATCCACGCAATCAGATCCCGGAAGCTGTCGTACAGCTCCTCTTTCCGTCTCTGAATCCGGTTTTTCCGATACGTGTGAAAATATACGATTCCAACCGGAACCACAGCAATGCATGCCCACCACGCCCGGTAACAGAGCAGGTTCACAGCGGCGGCAATCCCAAGACTGATTCCCGCTATTTCGAGATATTCCCGACCGGTAAATTCCCAGGTCTGATAGTCGATCCCCTTCGTCTCCTTCTCCTCTGCCATGCCCGTCTTTGCCTGGCTTCCCTCACGTATTCTCATCCTGTTTTCCCCTCCAGTTTTTCTCTGTGTACCAGTTCGCCTGTCTTTTGCAGGCCTCTCCCATATTCTCTTCGAAACAAAGAAACCGTTTTGATTTCGTCCTCCTCCATCCCTGTGATCTCTGCGATCTCCTCCACCCGACGGCTTCCATCCTCCCCGCGTCCTAAATGCACGAGAATTTCGATTCCCGATGCAATCTGGCGGCGGATTGCTTCCAACGGGAGCTGCACTCCCATCAGCACCATCGTTTCCAGACGGGAAATCATATCTTTCACGCTGTTTGCATGTGCCGTGCTCAAAGATCCCGCATGCCCGGTATTGAGTGCGGATAATAATTCAAACGTTTCCGCTCCGCGCACTTCGCCGATAATTACGCGGTTCGGCCGCATACGCAAAGCTGCGCGGATCAGATCGCGGATCGTAATTTCTGTTCCTGATTCCAGATTTGCCTCTTTTGCTTCCAGCCGCACCAGATTCTCCACACCCTGGATCTGCAGCTCTGCATTGTCTTCGATGGTTATGATGCGCTCGCCCTTTGGAATGTAGGCGGAAAGCGCATTCAGAAATGTTGTTTTGCCAGATCCGGTCGCCCCGCCGATCATCATGCTGTAGCGGGTCCGGACGAGGGCCTGCAGAAACTCTGCCGCCTCTTTTGTAATACTCCCGATGGAGACCAGAAATTCCATCGTTACCGCCTGCTCCGGAAAGCGGCGGATGGTCAGAATCGGTCCGTTTAATGCGACCGGTTTCATGACAACGTTGACGCGGTCTCCATTTTCCAGCCGTGCATCCACAATCGGATTCTGTTCATTCACCACGCGGTTGCACCGGCCTACAATCTGCTGAATCACATCCTCCAGCTTTTCTGCGGAGGTAAAGCTTTTGCCGTATCTCTCGATTCTGCCGTTCCGTTCCACGAAGATATGCTGATAACCGTTTACCATAATTTCGGTAATTCCCGCATCTTCCAGCAGCTCCTGCAGGACATCGAGCCTCCGCACACTGTAGAACAGCTGTCTGCGCAGCTCCGCCTTCTGTGCCACCGGAAGATACCGTGTTTCTTCTTCCCCTAAAATCAGACCGTCAATCTCTTCGAGAACCTCTCCGTCATCCGGTTCGGATGCGATATCGATCCGCTCCATCAGTTTTCTCCGCAGAATTTCCGGCATTGTCATGTTTCTTCTCCTCTTCTGCCGTCCCGCAGAATCTGACGCACATAGTCGCCCAGCTCGCTCCAGACAAGCTCCTCAAAGTAGGCTTTTCCCGTCCGGTTTGCCGTGTGGAACGGAACGTGGATTTTCCGCATCTTGTCCAGCACCGACTGGCAGTCCCACCGGCGCAGCAAATTTTCAAACTGCTCCATTTTTGCCGCAGAAATCACATCATTCCTTATCGGAACGTAAATTTCATTGCAAAAATCCAGGATCTGATACAAATCCGCCACGCCATCCCCGAGGTCGAGAATCAGCACTTCATAACTGCTGTTCTTCTCAATCTCCTGAAACAGCCATTTCCATTCTTCATATTTTGCAGTCTGAATGTCCATCGGCGATGCGGCGGGCGGCAGATAATCCAGGTTCTGCATCGACTGGACCATTCCGCCCAGTTTGTAGATGATGCCCTGATTTTCCTGTCTCGCATAATACAGAATATCGCTCATCCCCCTGTCGTAGCTGCATTCCAGCAGCCGTTCAAATCCGGAATAGCTTTCCATATTGAGATACAGCACTGCCCGCTCCTTCGCCAGAATCTGCCCCATCGTCAGGGCAAACGAGGTTTTCTGCGTCCGTCCGACCGGCGAATAAATGCCGATGATGCGCATTTCCTTTTTCGGCAGCAGTGCAGGCGATGTATCGACACCATTTTCTACGCCGTAGCACGCCATGACCTCGCGGATCACCTTTTCCGACGACTGGTATTTGTAGACCGCCGGATACTGATCCAGCACCGGACTGTGTACGCCCTCAGACAGAATGATAATCTGACGAATCGGATACCGGCGGATCTCTTCTTTCATCGCTTTATCCGAAATCAGAAGAATCTCTGTTTCGTTATTCTTTGCGAACTCCAGAAACATCTCCGCACTGGAAAATGCATGCACTTCGAACGGAATATTTCTCTTCTGGTTCAGATATTCCATAAAATTGCGTGCATATTCCATTTCCGTGTCACAGACTGCAAAAACACTCTTTTTCTTTGCAGTATTCAATAAAATCCCCCAATCCAGAGCAGCACTCCCATCAGCACGGGAACGGAAAAATGGATGCACTCCATGCCCCACTTCCCATCGTAATAGGGAACCGGCTCTGTTTTTTTCTGGTATTTTCTTTTGGTAAAATAAGTTTGGAAATAATTGAAAAATTTGGTAAGACGCTGCGGTAAATTTCCGCAGACGAGAATAATTCCGATAGATAAGACCGCTCCAGACAGGAACGACACAATCATACATTTCAGGATCACTGGCACACCGAGAAAGCCTCCAACAGCGGATAGGAGTTTGATATCTCCCGCGCCCAGCATATGAAAATAGAACAGAATGTAAAGTGCGAGTATCGGGAAAAGCATCCCAAAAAGAAAAATACCCGCTCCCGCGGCGCCATAGCGGATGAGCTGTGTAACCAGCCCGGCGATCCATGCGGTGATAATCCATTCATTTGCAATTCTGCGTGTTCTTAAATCCATCCATACCGCCCCTGTCGCAACCGTCAGTACCAGACAGTGCTGCAAAGACATCTTGTCTCTCACCTCCCGTTTCGTTTGGGTCAACTTGATTGTGAGGTCATTATAGTTGCCTCTTTTCGATTTGTCCAGCGGTTTTCGATAACTTTTTCCGGTTTGTGAATTGCCTCCAAAAATGCGAGGAAAATTTCTCACGCCGATTTGAAAAGTTGCGTGAAAGGTTTTTCGATTTTCACGGATTCGTAGAATCGTATCGCAATTTCTGCACTGCTTTTTGGCTATAATTTTTCAGGCTAAAACGATGTGCAAAAAGCACGCCGAAAAATTCCGACGTGCTTTTTCAAAAGGAGATTAGCATAAAATTCATGTTCACGCACAGGGGCAAAATCCTGCACGAGAAACATCTTTACTTTAAATTTCCGGATACAGCTCCGCAATAATCGACAGCCACCGTCCGGCCGGTGTCAGCCATACTTCTTTATACGTGGCGTTATTTCCAGACGGCCAGTACGGCTCGTCCTCATTTTCCAGTGTTTCAATGCCAACCGGCATTTCACCTGTCATTTCACCCGGATAATTCGCATCCTGCTGCGAATACCGTGCTCCTTCACCGTAAATCAGCGACTGGCAGAACGGATTTTTCCCCGACATCCAGTAGAGCTGTTCGCGGGCAATTTCTTTTAGTTTTTCATCACCAAAATATCTTCCCACGATACCGGCTGCCTTACCCATTCCGAGCATAATTGCTGAATTTCCGCGGAAAGAAAACCATACCGGGAACATTCTGACATAGTAATCATTGCCGAGAACAATTCCGTTTTTCAGCTGCTTCGCATAATTTTCTTTTTCCTTTTCAAATTCTACCAGGAGATGCAGCAGTTCAAACGTCTCTTTATCTTCTGTCTCTGACATATGATGAATACCAGCAGGGATCATACCGTACGGTGTTGCCATCGCATACAAACCTTTCAGATAATCGCCATACAGCCGCAGACTCTTCTCCCATGCCGGTTTTTCTTCTGCCTCCGGAAATGCACGGCAAAGCATCTCAATCGCCTGAACAAAGGAATGATCTCTTCCCTGATGCGTGAAATGCACGATTACTTTGTGGCTCTCATCACGATAGAAGAATCCCTTCATTGGAACCCCATCTGTTTCGGTCTCCTGGCATGCCAGCAGTTTCGCGCCAAATTTTTTTGCCTCTTTTTCAAACTCTTCCGATGGCTCATTCGCACAGATCGAAGCTGCCGCCCACACAGCCGCCGCATAATACTGGGATTTTCCACTGTTCAACGTATGCTCCCACATAATCGGCTTTTCCATTCCCTTTTCCAAAAAACGCTGCTTTGCAAAGCGGAAATCTTCTTTCGCCGTTTCTACGCACTTCCAACCCAGATCCCGATCGAACTCTTTTAAGACAAGACCTGCCTGTGCCTCCACTGCCGCACAGAAAAAGTTCTGGAATGCCTGATTATGCACTCTTGTTTTAACATCATCACCATCTCCAATCAAACCTTCTGTCCAGATTCCAAGTCCGACACTGCTCGCACGAAATCCATCTCCAAAACGGCTTTTTAACGTAAATTCCAAACCCCAGAGTCCCTCTTCCATCAGGCGGTGATATAGAAGCGGATCATCTTTCACACGGCTCGCCAACTCCAGAATTTCCTGCGCTACTTCCGCAGTCTGAAGCATCTGTTGTGACATATCGCCCGCATCGTGCCAGCCTCCGCCAAACGAAAGAATCGCGCCGTTGTGCTCACAAATGACATCAGTGTGACACTTTCCATGCTTATTCGGCACCGGGCAGCCACAGCGCTCACAAAAGATAAAGTTCAGTGCCTTCCATATCGCATCTTCCATCACCTTCTCTCCGATTTCAAATGGATCACTCAGAAGTTCACCAATCTGCAGCCGATAAAATCCCGGCTTTATAATTTCACTAAATTCAAGAATCTCAAAGGTGCCATAACGGTCTTTCTGTACAACAACCGGTTTACTTAAAACCTCATTTCCCGCTGCATCCAGCACACAGAAGCTCTTCTTTCCGGTATTGGCAATTGCTGTCTTTTTACCGTTTTTCTGATAGCCGGAAGTGGAATACGAAATATGATCCGTCTCACACTCCCAACCTTTTTCCTTTTCCGCCTTTTCTACTCTCTGTAATTCAAAATTCTCGAAATCAAAGGCTGCTTCCGGTCCGGTTGAAGTATCTTTTCCGTCTGCATCAATGACGATAGAAATCTCGGTGATCACATCCCGCGGCAGCTGTGCAAATTCCCAGATTACTTGATTCCACTCATGGTTCACCAGGTTCACTAGATGCTGTCCCTCTCGGAAATACGGATCCGGAATCGGGAATTTTCCCTCGTTTTTAATATGGATACGAAAGTGAATACTGTGACCGCCCATGCACTCCGGTTTTACCCGGAAATACAGACGGTTATAACGCTCCCAGTTTTCTCCTGCAAACGGAAAACGGATCACACAGCGAAAATCATCCTGCGCTTTTTCCTGGCTGTGACTGTCTGTTTTTCTTGCAGTCGGCAGCGTAACATAAATCGTTTTACCGCCTCTGCTTCCCATTCCGTCCCGTCCGGCAACGGCTCCTCTTCCACTGTGTTCCGGAAGTTTCTGTGTGCCGTCCCAGATCACCTTTTTTGCAAGAATAGGCTTTTCTTCCCGTTCTCTTTCCAGTGATTTTTCCTGATGCAGCGGAAGCGGCGAGTGGACGTAACCTGTCTGGATCAGTTCCTTTCGAAATGTTTCTTTCACAGAATTATGCCTCCTCTTTTTCGCTGTGTGTTCTGAAATAACTTCCCATAACTTTCAGACGATCGTTTGGTTTCGTCAGATCTCTTCCGCCGTCCTCGGTCAGATAATATGCCATTACCTGCGGCACTGCTGAAAATTCGAGACATGCAAACTCACCTCCGCGGATATCCAGCTTCAGATCACTCTCATCTACCGTCTCTGTTCCGATCATCAGTCCATTATGATTTACTTCTTTCATGAAACGAGCCAACGATTTTGCTTTTTCCGATTCCTTTCCGCCATCATTTAAAACGATCACGCAATGATTGTAATCATATCCATAATTCGGTCCATGCATGCCCTCTTCCAGCTCATAACCGATGGAAATAACCTGCGGCATCTCCCAGAATTTTACAGCAGCCTCAAGTGAAACACCATACAGACTTCCTGCTCCTGTAAACACAATGCAGCGTGAACGCATCAACTGACGTTTTCTTGCTTCGAACCAGGTATATGCCTGCTCTGTAATTGCTCTGTGACTGTCCGGCACTTTTGCCACATCCCACTGGTAATTGTCATACTGTTCTTTCGTCAGATGGCCGCGCATCAGACCAAGCTTCAGACCCATCAACATATGGTTCAACACGCTTGTTGTATAGCCGATCGTTCTCTGTCCATACTCCTCCAGTCCACAGTTCAGGCAGACATGGCATGGCGAAATTTCTGCCAGCATCGTCTTCGGTCCTTCGGTAAAACTCATGCACAGATATCCAAGTTCCGTCATTTTTTTCATCACTTCACATACCACTTTGGATGAACCAGTCTGCGAGGTAAAGACATGCAGTGCGTGCGGATTATATACACGGCCTTCTTCAATATAATCGTTTGGATATACGACTTTCGTGCGAATGCCGGAGGCCTTCTCCACAAATACCTGTGATGTCATCGCAACCGTGTTGGAAGTTCCTGAACCGATAAAAACGATTTCATCGATTGTACTGAGATGATCTTTTACATAAGCCTCCATCGGCGAAAACGCTTCATCCTGTTTCTCCAGAATATACTCGATACAGGAAGGAATTCTCTTGATGCAATCCATTAATGTCACCATAATTTTTTCTCCTTTTCATTCATGTTTTCGTTATCGTATTTTCCCTGAAATCCAAGTCCGATTGCTGCAGCCCCCATAAGCCCTGCATACGCCGGATCCAGTCCGCTGATTTTGATTCCGCGCTCCAGATGTGATTTTGCTTTTTCCGTTACGTTCTCTACAATCCGTTCCGCCAGATGACCTTCCCCGGAAATCAGTCCTCCCCCAAGGATCACAATTTCCGGCGAAAGCACGCACGTCAGATTGGAAATCATCAGTGCATTCATGGCAACAAGTTCATCCAGAATCCGCACTGCCATCTGGTCTCCCTTGTCTGCTGCTTCGATCACATCCCATCCGGTCACCGTTTCTGTCAGTTTTTCTCTCAGAATGGAATCCGGATACTCTGAAATCATCTTTTTTGCCTGTGCCATCAGTGCCATGCCCGATGCAAGCATCTCTACACGTTCTCCCTTTCCCCCTGTGAAATTCATAAATCCCACTTCTCCTGCCCACTCGTCTGAGCCGCGCACCAGAAGTCCGTTTACAATCATTCCGGCTGCAAGACCCGTACCAATGTTCAGATATATCATGTTTCTGCAGCGTTTTCCTTCTCCAAATTCATTTTCTGCAATGACAGTGCATTTGACATCGTTGTCCACATGGCAGACTACGTCAAATTCTTTTTCGATTCGTTTTCTCAATGCAATCGGCTCTTTGTCATCATAACCGATCCAGACACCCCCATGCGGATCGATGTTATCGTTGATGCCGATACCCATTTTTTTCGGACGTATCCGGTGTTCCCATCCGATTTCACGTTCATAACATCGGACACCTTCCACCAGTTTTTTTACTTTTTCCTCTTTGCTGATCGCTCCTGTGGCAAAACGGAGTTTATTTACAATAGTTCCGTCTTCCCGCACCTCCGCAACCAGCATTTTTGTTCCGCCGATATCGACGGCAATACAGTTTCCCATATGTCTGCCTCTTCTTATTTTTCATTTACATTATGAATCCATTTTCCGCTCCGCAGCCGCCATTCGCTTGTAAATACTTTAATGACCTGATCACACTTCAACGTTGCATATACAGCCATCACCGGTGCTTTCACGAGAAATGCCATCACAAAGCCCATCGGCACGGTAACTCCCCACAGGAAAATCAGATCGTTTGCCATCTGGAATTTTACATCTCCGCCCCCACGGAGAAGCCCCATCATGTTCATCGACTGAAGTTCCATAAAGGGAAGAATAAATGCCATCACATACATCAGCTGCCGGCAGTATGCCATCGTTTCTCCCTTGATGTGGTAAATTCCCGGAACCAGCGGTATAGCCACCAGTGTAAGCGCACTGCATATCAGACCCATGAAAACGGCAATCCGTTGAAACGTCTTTTTCAGCGGCAGAATTTCCTCATATTTTTCTGCTCCGATGGTATTTCCGATGATGACGCATGCTGCCGCCGAGAGTCCCTGGCAGAGTACACTTGTCAGCTGTGTGACGGAACCCGCTACACTGTTCGCAGAAACAACTTCGTTGCCAAGCCTGCCCAGTACGATTGCCTGTGCAGAAACGCCGAGTCCCCAGAACATCTCATTGCAGATGACAGGAATACCGGTCGAAAAAAACACGTTTGCAAGTTTTTTGTCTACATGCAGCATTTTTTGCACGCGGATTCTGATTTTATCCTCTTTCCGATAAACATACCATACAATCAGAATGAATTCTCCGATACGCGCAGCCAGTGTTGCAATCGCCGCTCCTGTCACCCCAAGAGCCGGAAATCCCAGATGCCCCTCAATCAGAAGATAGTTTCCGGAGATATTTAAAATCAGGCTGACAATCGCAGAATACAGGCAGATATTTACCGTCCTTACAGAACGGAGAACACCTGTTGTAATATTCGTAATCGTATAAAAAAAGTACGACCACACAATAACCCTTAAATATTCACTTCCTATTCGGATGGTTTCTTCTTCCGGTGTATAGATGCTCATCACCTGTTTTGGAAATGCAATGACAACAAACATCAAAATCACGACAAACACAAGTGCTGTGCGATAGGCGTATGCCAGAACCTTATGGATCCGTTCGATATCTCCCTTTCCCCACGCCTGGGAAATCAGAACACTGGCTCCCGCCGCAATTCCCGGGACTGTCATCGCCACAAGAAAGAAAATCTGGTTTGCCTGAGATACTCCCGCCAGAGCAACTGTGCCAAGTTTTCCCACCATAACTGTGTCAACCAGGTTGACCAGAAAACCCAGCATACTCTGCAATCCAAGCGGCACCGCGATGGCAAGAATATTCTGGAAGAGCGATCTGGAATCTTTTTTCATCTTGATTTTTCCTCCATCTGACGTTCCAGCTTTTCTCAGATCACGGAACCGTCCAGTTTGACCTGCTTTTTCAGAACAGGCCGGGAAACCTGTTTTCTTTCTTCCCGGCCCGCTTTACCTTTTGCTTTTTCCTGTTTTTTTAATTTCCATCCGGACGGAACAGTTTCTCTGCTTCCTGTAATCTTGGAGTCATCCATTCTGCCAGGGAATCTACATTCATAGCATCAAGCTGATCGATGAATTCCTGATAATTCGCATCAAACTCTGCATCATCTGCGGAAAGAATGACTTTTGCTTGGCCCGTCTTGATGTAGTCTGTCATCTTATTCTCCAGAACCTTCCAGTCGCCGTCAGATTCCTTCGGAGCTGCATAAACAAACCACTCCTCATTGTCATACGTTTCACGGATTGCATCGTTACTTTCCTGATACTGCTCCGGCTGAACTGCACAACGGGACTCTGCTTCCAGAATCTTGGAACCGCCGAAGTAGAAGTTGGTATTGTACAAATCTGTGTTAGTGTTATCATCAATCGATTTCTGCCAGTCCTCGCTGAACTCTGGCAGACCTTTGTCATTTAATGTATAGTCGATACCCTCACGTCCCCACTGTGTCAGTTTCTGTCCTTCATCTGAAAACAGGAACTTCATCAGACGAATGGAGGCTTCTGGGTTCTTATTGTTTTTGGTAATAAAGGTTCCGCACCAGCCAATTTCAGAGTTGATCAGTTTATCATCCGAGAGCGGTTTCATCTGATAAATCTCTGCATCTGGCTCAATATCCTTCAGTCCTGTCAGAATATCCGAAGCAGTTCCCTGTGTATTTCCAACTCTTGCGAAGGCTTTTCCGCTGGACATTGCTGACTGTGCATCCGCAGACTCCCAGGAGAAGTTATCTGCGTTGATATAGCCTTTCTGATACAGATCGTTGCAGTATTTCAGATATTTTTTGAACGCTTCTGTTTTGGCTGTGATGGAATAGGTTCCGTCATCATTCAGTGCATAATTCTGTAAAGTACAGCCATTATATGTTTTGAATGGATCCAACGTCCAGGTTGTCACTGCAAATACAAGAGGTGTCACCTCCGGCCATTTCTGTTTGACAGCCTCAAATACATCTTCCAGTTCATCCAGATTGGTCGGCTCATCCATGCCCAGTTCATCCAGCATGTCTTTTCGATAATCGATGCTTGCAACCATCGGAACGGCCCTCGTATTCTGCCAGTCTTCATTCGAGGATGCATGAGAAAATACAAAGTAATAATGGTCATCCTGTGAGAATGCCTTTGCGTTGACGATATGAGAATTGTCCACATCCCAGTCCACGTTGTATTTTTCGATTAGCTCATCATACGAATAGCTGATATCCGGGTCGGATAAGGTATCGAGCATCTGGCTTGTGAAAACGAGATCCGGAAGTTCTCCGGAAGACGCCATAACACCGAGCTGTGTATAATCCGTTGCTTTTGTCGGCACGAGACGAATACCGGTTCGCTTTGTGATCTCATCTGGAATAACACCCGTAAAGCTTTCCGTACTGTACCAGGTATGATTTAAAAATACGGTAAGTTCAATCGGATCATCTGGATCGCCAATCATCCACGGGTTATCCGGGTCAACCGTTGTGGTTGATCCTGTTGTGCCTCCGGTTTCCGAACCGGATTTGCTGTCCGAACTCTGTCCGTCCGAACCACATCCTGCCATACTTCCTGCTGCCAGAATTGCTGCGAGACATGCTGCTGTGATTTTTTTCATCTCTTTCATTCGCTTTTCTCTCCTTTACTTAAAATAGATGAATCGTTATCTACACCCGTCCTGAAACAGGTCATAGTTCTTATGATTTCACTGCTCCGACTGTCATTCCGGTAACGAAATACCGTTGAAAGAACGGATAGATACAAAGAATTGGAACGACCGCCACAACCATTGCCGCAAGCTGAATGGACAGTGTTGTCGTCTTTGCAGCTGCCTGCATCGCCGCATCTGCTGCATTTCCCGAAGCACGGGAGCTGTTGATGACGGAAATCATCAGATATCCTACTGTACGAAGTCCTTTATTGTTTGGAATAAAGAATGCGGACTCATACCAAGAATTCCAGTGGCCAACCGCTGTAAAGATGGAAATCGTTGCCATCAATGGTTTACAGATGGGAAGGATAATCTTTCGGAAAATCGTGAATTCGCCTGCCCCGTCCAGCCTTGCCGACTCACGTAGTTCTTTGGGAATATCCCGGAAGAACGATACCGCGACAATCAGGTAAAACAGGCTCAGACATCCCGGTACCACGTACACCCAGAACGTATTTAACAGATGCAGAGTACGAAGCAGAATGTAATATGGAATGACTCCACCGGAAAAATACATGGCAAAAATAAAAATGCTGTAATAAACTTTTCGGAATACCAGTTCCTGAAAACTCAGGCCGTAACTTACAATCAGGGTGAAAAATACGGTCATGAAAGTTCCAAGCACCGTACGTGCCAGGGTAACCGCAAATGCCTGTCCCCACTGTCCATCGCGGAACAGCTTTGCATAATTTTCGAGTGTAAATATTCTCGGCAGCAGATAAATCCCGCCTCGCTGTGCATCCAGTCCCTCGTTGAAGGACATGATGACTGCAAGATAAAACGGGTAGATACAAATCAGAACCATGATGATCATGACAATCGCTACAAAAATATCAAATCCGATATCTCCCTTACTTCTTTTTCTTTGTTTTTTCTTTTCCATACGTTCACCTCAACTAGAATAATCCGTTTCCGGAAACTCGTTTTGATATAAAGTTGCTGATGAAAACCAGCGTTACAGAAATTACCGACTGGAACATGCCAACGGCAGTCGCGTAGGAATATCGTCCGTTAGAAAGTCCTGTTCTCATAACATATGTCTGAATGATATCCGACACTTCCATATTTCCCTGATTCCCAAGCAGATAGCACTGTTCAAAGTTGGAACCGCTGAGTCCTCCGCCGAGCAGGTTGCCGAGCGCCATAATCAGAACCACCGTGATCGTTCCTGCGATGCAGGGAAGTGTAATGTAACGTATCCGTTGTGTACGGGTTGCTCCATCCATCTCGGCTGCCTCATACAATGATGGATCGATTCCGGTAATCGCTGCGAGAAATACGATTGCCCACCAGCCAGTATCTTTCCAGATGGCCGTCAGAACCGCCATTGCAGTAAAATACTTCGGACTGGTCAGAATTTCCAGCGGCTGTTTTGTCAGATGCAGCGCCATCAGCACATTGTTGATGACTCCTGTGTCCGATGCCAGGATTCGAAGCATACCTGCTACAATAACCCAGGAAATAAAGTATGGAAGATAGCTCACTGTCTGGATAAACTTTTTCGCTGCCTTATTCCGTACCTCATTTAAAAGCACAGCAAACAAGATCGGAATGGGAAAACTGAAGATCAGCTTCAGGATACTGAGTACCAACGTGTTCCGCATCAGCTCCGGAAATTTATATTCCGTAAAAAATTCTTTGAAATATTTCAGACCCACCCATTGACTTGTAAACATTCCTTTCAGTCCGCCGGTGATCTTGTAATCTTTGAAGCCGATAATCAGCCCCACCATCGGAGCATAGTTGAAAATCAGCACGTAAACGACCCCCAGCAAAACGAACATCTGCAGATACCGTTGCTTCCAGAACACTTGCCATACACTCTCTTTGTTCTTTTTCTTCCCTTCTTTCATATTGTACCTTCTTTCTCAAATTTCCACCGCCTGTTCCGTTCCGGCTGCGGTACTTCTTTTTGATACTTAAAGAATACAGGATTTGTTTTTATTTTTACACTGTCCGATTTTTATATTTTATGTCATTTCTTGCGGTTTCCTGTCGTTTCTTCTTCTCTTTCTTGCAATTTTCACAAATCACAGCTATGTGCAAGCAGAAAAAAGCTCCGCGTCAGAATTTTTTCTCACGCGGAGCTTTTTCTTTGCATTTTTTTATTCTATTTTATTTTCTCCATTTCGAAGCTGCTGAGGAGTGATTTCAAGCTTATTTTTAATCAGCCGATACAACTGTCGTTCTGTTTTATATCCCACTTTCCCGGCAATGTCCTGCACCGAAATGGATGGCTCGTACAGCAGCATGTAAATTGCCTGCTGCAGCCGCATTTCATTTACAATTTCAAGAAATGTCGTATCCCATTCTTTTTTAAAAAGGCTGCTCAGATAACTTTCTGTTTTTCCTGTGTGCTCTGCCAGCATGGAAAGTGAAATGGCATCCTGATAATTTTCCCGGATAAACTGAACACTTCTCTGCAGTGGTCCCGGAATCTGACCTTCCTTCAAATGCGGAAAATAGCATTCATACTCCTTCAAAAGATTTGGCTCTTTCTTTCCCTCATCTTCCAATTCTCTGGCTATCCGGCAGATATCCCGTCTCAGTTCTTCCTTGTCTACCGGTTTCAACAGATAATCTGCCGCATCCAGTCGAAGGGCCCGTCTTGCATATTCAAACTTATCATAGCCGGACAAAATCATAAAATGACGACACCAGCCTTTATTCTTTGCCTTTTCAACCAGATCCAGACCGGACATGCCCGGCATTTCCACATCCGTAATCATCAGATCCACGGGATTTTCTTCCAGCAGCAACGCCGCCTGTTCTCCGCTCATCGCCGTCTGCACTTCACAGGATAAATCCTCAATTTTCCCGATCACAGCTTTCAGCCCCATCAGAATCAGACGTTCATCATCTACGATCAGTATTTTCATTGCCATTTCGCTCCGCCCCCTTTGGATACATATTGATTTTCAGCCGTACACGGCAGCCTTGATCCAGCGGTTCCACAAAGATACCGGAACCAAGGCCACACAGCAACTGAACGCGCTCATTGACATTATACAGTCCTACGGAAGTGCTCTCTTTTTCTTCGGTTTCCTCCGCTTTCCCGGCAAGCCGCCGATGGATCTCTTCCAGGCGCTCTGCTGTGATTCCCGTCCCGTTGTCCTCTACGTCGATAATCACATATCCATTTTCACACCATGCATGAATATGAACCCAGAGTACACGGTCCTGATAGCGGAAAGCATGCTTAAAACAGTTTTCCACCACCGGCTGCATCATACAATATGGACATTCCACTTCCGCACAGGTCGGCTCCATTTCCACCCGATACTCAAAATCGTCCCGCATTCGGTAGGAATACAATTTCAGATAATCCTCCGCATGCTGAATCTCTTTTTCCACCGTAATCATTTTCCGCTGATACGACAGGTTATAGCGAAGAATTTTCCCAAACAGATTCATCATCCTCGATGCCTTTTCATTTTCTCCGAGTTCTACCAGCATGTCAATATTTTCCAGGGTATTATACAGAAAATGCGGCTGAATCTGAGACTGCATCGCATAATAGCGGGCGTGATTTGCAAGGCGCACTTTCTGGATAACCTCTTCGTTCAGTGCATTGACACGGCTTGCGGTCTCATTATAGCTGTGGATCATCGCACCAATTTCATCCCGGCTGCCGTTTTCCTGATACAGTTCCATCTTTTTTCCTTCTGACTGCTGCATATGTTCGGAAAAACGCGTGATTCGCTTTGTGATGGAAATATAGAAAATATAATAGACAATAGAAAAAAATGCAAACAGTAGCAGCGCTGCAATCACACCATTCCACAGCGAAGAATTTCCCAGCACGGACAAATTAGGATAATAGTAATCCATTGTTACATCCAGTTTCTCCAGTTTTCTCGATGCATGATTTTGAAACACTGTGTCCTCTTCTGGTGCTTCACATAAATATATAGCTCCGTCTTTCTCGCAGACCCGCCAGGTCTGCTCTCCATACGTCAGCAACAGCAGTTCTTTGTCTCCTACAAAACGCATGGTTCCGAACAGCGTATTAAAATCGCAATCGACTTCCACATAGCCGATCCCGTGAAATCCATTCACATTATACAACTCCTGATAAATCCGACATACTATGTTCTCCTCTTCCGTTTCAAACACAAGTTGTTTAGAGGTATACTTCATCGGAAGATTCTGGTCCAGCTCCTCATTCTCCTCTGCATTTAAGACATACCGCGGATCGTTGCTTTCTTTTGTCTCACCGCGCCATACACAGATATTTGTAAAACCTGGATTGGCCGTTTTTATCTGGTCAAATGCCGGTTTTACGTATTGCAGCCACATCTGTACACCTTCTCCGGTAGTCAGATCATAGCTGCTGACGTATTGCAAAAACATGGAATTGTACTGAAACGAATTCCTGCAGTATTCCACCTGCGATGAAATATGATCAACAGCAAGGCATGCCTGTTCCAGTACTTCTGCCTTGCTTTTGTCATATTCCCCATCCAGCCTTTTTACCAGCGTGCCAACATAAAACGCCCCCATGATGGCCGCCGGAATACATAAAAGCATAATATAAAAAAACATCATTTTGCGGAACAACGGCATATCCCGCAATTTATCCCCAAATTTCTTTTTCCACCTTCTCATACGATTTTACTCGAACACGTTACTGTATAAAATCCGCATACTCCGCCCTGCTGACCTTCTTCAGGTCTTCCGGCGCCATGCACAGTGTCGTTCCGATTCGTCCTCCGCTCACGTAAACCTTGTCAAAATCTGCCGCACATTCCTGAATCACTGTCGGATACTGTTTTTTCATGCCGATCGGGCTGCAGCCGCCACGGACGTAGCCGCTGACTGCGGTAATGTCTTTCACATGGATCATCTCAATGGATTTTTCCCCTACCGCTTTTGCCGCTTTTTTCAGATCCACTTCCTCTGCAATCGGAAGAACTAATACATAATACTGTTTACTTTTTCCCTGTGCCACAAGCGTCTTAAACGACTGCTCGACCGGCGCACCTGTTTTTTCTGCAGTATGGAGACCATCGATAAATTCGTCGCATTCGTACTGAAGAACCTCGTATTTGACCTTCTGCCGGTCCAGAATACGCATTGCATTTGTTTTAATTTCTTTCTCTTTTGCCATGTTTGCTTTCTCCCTGCTTTTGCTGTCTTACATGATATGTTTCTTCACAGTCGGAAATTCTATTTTTTACCCTCCGGTGCTCCCTGCAGTGCATACAGTTCTTTTTTGAGCTGTTTAATTTCTTTTTTCATCTCAATATTTTTCTGTTTCAGCCGTACCACGGCATCTCCGGCCTCCTCCGGTTTTACGGAAAGCAGGCGGGCGATTCCAAGCGTATTCACATGCTTTAAGCAGTAATCCGCATACGCTTTTTCACCGGAAAGCATGGTCACGCGGACGCCGCCTTTGTATTTCTGGGCACTTAAGATTTTGATCAGACGGATTTCTCCTGTTTTTGCAACGTGGGTTCCGCAGCACGCACAGCTGTCGTAACCTTCGATCGTCACAATCCGCACCTGGCCCTCGATCTCTTTTTTGCTCCGGTAATCCATGGTTTCCAGCTCTTCCTTTGACGGATAACTGATCGTAACCGGAACATTTCGAAGCACGGCTTCGTTTGCCTCCTGCTCCACATCGTAGAGCTGCTCCTCGGTCAGAACGCCGTCAAAATCAACGGTAATGACATCACTTCCCATATGGAATCCAACGTTGTTGAAACCGTAAATCCGATGCACGATACCTGACACGATATGCTCTCCGCAATGATTCTGCATATTGGAAAAACGTTTTTCAAAGTCAAGTTTTCCAACTACCGTTTTGCCCGGCTCGAGCGGTGCTTCCACGGTATGCCAGATTTCGCCGTCGATTTCCTGTACATCCGTTACAAAAATTCCATCCAGTGTTCCCTCATCTGCCGGCTGGCCGCCGCCCTCCGGGAAAAATGCGGTCTGATCCAGCAGCACGCGGTACATGCCGCCCTCGCAGACGCTCCGTTCTACGGTTGCCTCAAATTCACCCAGGTACGCATCCTGATCAAATAATCTTGTTGTGCTCATAATTTTTCCTCTTTTCCGTCTATTCGTTTACAATGTCAATCTGGCACATTTTCATAGCTTCCAATGCATTTTTATGACTCTGCGGCGTTACGCCCGCGCACGCGGATACATCGACCGAAATCGGCACTTCCGGATAAAATGCTTTCAGCAGCATGGCATTGGAAATCACGCAGATGTCGGTGCAGAGTCCCACGAGTTCAATGAATTCCGGCACGCCGCCTGCCAGTTTTTCGATCTCCTCCGGCAGATTTTTTGCACCGAAGGTGATTTTATTCATCACCACGGCCTGTTTTTTCTCCGCCATTTTCTGAATTGTATCCTGCAGTGCATGACCCTTCGTTCCTTCGATACAATGCTCTACCGGAAGTTTTCTGCCCTCGGACGTTTCCAGATAATCCGCAAAATGGGTATCTCTGGTGCAGATAACAGCTCCGTCAAACGAATCCATCACCTCTGCAACGCGGTCAACAATCCCGACCGCCTCTTTCGTGCCGAGACTTCCGTCGATAAAATCATTCTGCATATCTACTACAATTAATACTTTCATCTTTATTCTCCCTTCTGGGACATTTTTTTATAAATGCTGCATCCAGCTCAGTGCCAGTGAAATCCAGCTCTGGCACTCTTCGCGTACTGCGTTCTGGTATTCATAGCTCTGTGTCTCCTCGCTTGCAAGGCCAAGGCCGTGGCCGCCGACCGGATAAATATGCATTTCTACCGGAATCTCCAGTGCATGCAGTGCTGTAAAGAACAGAATGGAGTTTTCTACCGGCACGCAGTCGTCCGGCGCGGTATGCCACAGGAAGGTCTTCGGCGTATCGAGGCTGACCTGATTCTCGAGAGACATCTCGTCTACCAGCTCATCGTACCGGTCTCCCAGCAGCTTGGTGAAGGATCCGCGGTGCGCTTTCGGACCGGATGTGATAACCGGGTAGGATAACAGCAGACCGTTCGGACGAAGCTGCTCTGCGTCTACGCCAAGTTCTTCTGCAAGGAATGTTTTCTTTTTCCAGAACACACCGTACGATGCTGCCAGATGGCCGCCTGCGGAAAATCCCGCTACTACTACTTTGTTCGGATCAATGTGATATTCTGCCGCATGCTCCCGCAGATGTGCAACGGTCCAGGCAAGCTGGCGGAGTGCCGTCGGATAGTGAGCTGCCGGAGCAACACTGTAATGCAGAACAACAGCGTGGTAACCGGCTCCGACAAACTTCAGCGCAATCGGCTCTGCCTCACGCTCGGACACCCATTCATAACCGCCGCCCGGGCAGATCACGATGACCGGACGCACGCGTTCCGGAGCAATCTCACGCGAGTTGTCCAGAAAATACGTATATAATTTTGCAGTTTCTTCTGTATCTTTTACTTTGACATCTAATACCTGATAATTCATAAGTTCTTCCTTTCCCCCCAATTTTTCCGGGTACGGCCACAGCCGCCAGTTTTTACTCTGTTGTCATTATACCGTATCGGCGCAAAATATCAAGCGTATCGCACCAGACACTTTTTTCTTTTCAAATCCAATTGCTCATAGTATAATAAATTTATATTTGCATGTTTTTGAGCGGCAAAAATAACACATAAAGGAGTATATTGCAATTATGGATTCCAACCTTATTGTCCTTACCGATCAGGACGGAAATTCTGTCCGTTTTGAGCTTCTGGATATCGTAGAATACAAGGAGGATGAGTACGCAGTTCTCTATCCGGCCGACGGCGGCGATGACGAACCGGTACACATTCTGCGCATCATTTCCGAGAATCTCGATGTCAACGAAGCCGAGTTCGAAGGCCTCGATGACGATGAACTGATCGACACCATTTATCAGATCTTCCGCGAGCGCAACGATCTGGACGACTGATTCTGCCACGCAAAAAGAGCAGCATTTTTACCTTTCACACGTCGGTAAAATGCTGCTCTTTCTTTATTCTAATTTTTCCTCTTTCTTTGTTTCAATCCACAGTCGGTAATTTCACAGAGTCTGACATGTCAGCAAAATGCTGACTGTGGTTTGCCTCATGTCAGTGGGGGATACCGATTTCTCTCCGCCCGCCACTGCCGTTAACTTTCTTATTTGCAATTCATCTCACCACCTATAGAGGTGAGAGAATCCTTGCTATTATTTGTTGAATATTTTTCCAATATCGCAGCCAGTGGAGAGAATATCTCTTTCTGAGGGACATTACAATTTATACTGCATAAAATTCCCATTGTGCACAAATCCAAAATCTGTATACAACTTAACGCCCATATCCGATGCCGTAATCTGTATTGTTCCGCATCCATATTCTTTTGCATCTTCTATCACACGGGACAGCAATTCTTTTGCAATACCTCTTCTTCGATACGCCGGATCTGTAAACATACTGGACAGTAATCCAATTCTGCCGCTCGGGCATCCAAAGTATGGAGGTTTTTCTACGAATGACATTCCACTTGTTGCGATGATGCTCTCTCCGTCAACAGCAATCCAAGATACAAAAGTACCATCCGCCATATGACGTTCATAGTAATCTTTTAACGCAGGTGCTAAATCAATTTCTTCTTTTGCCCCCTCTTCGCGAAGCTGATGGATTCTCATCTGAATGAAAAGATCCAGTTCCTTTTGGGTAAGTCTTTTATATTCGATTGCCATTTTTATTTCCTTCTGCTTATTCTCTCACATCCAGCACCTGCACATACGGATCATCCTTTGTGCATGGTTTCCAGTCGTCTTTTCCCTCTGCATTCGGGTTTCCGGTTTTCATGAAATTAGTCCAGTCGTCCATCATTTCTTTGCTGAGGGCATAGTCGCCTTCGGTTTTCGGGCGCCAGCTTCGGCCCAGGGTTCCGAACATGTACCAGAGTTCGGAGGAATGGAACGCTCCGGCGTCGTCACCTAACAGGGCACGGGTGAAGTAGTAAACGTAAGCCGGTTTTCTTCCGAGTTTTTCCAGCGCAAGGCTCCAGTTGATGCATCCCTTATAGATGCCGCCGTGCTCGCCTTTTTCTTTCATCTCCGGGAACACGCCGATGTCGTCTGCGGTTGATCCGAGCATGTATGGGATGTCCTTGATTTTTCCTTCGGTTACTGCCTCGTTATAGCCGCAGGTCAGCAGGTGATTGTCGATGTTCGGCACGAAACTCAGCATTCTCGATGGATTTACGCGGCCAAACTCCTCCTGCAGCTCCACAATTTTCTCAGCCGGAATCGCACGCAGTTCTTCCAGCGATTTTGCTCCGCTAAGCTCTACAAATTCCTGGCCGATGGTTTCTGCCTCGGAAAGCGGCATATCGCGGTTCAGTCCGGTGTCGTAGCCGCCGGCGCTCTGGAAAATGGCTTTGCTGATCCAGTTTTCAGTCAGCGGAGAACTGACGAGTGTCTGTACGCTCATGCATCCCGCGGACTGGCCGAATACGGTGATATTTTCCGAGTCGCCGCCGAATGCTGCGATATTTTCTTTTACCCATTTCAGTGCTGCGATCTGGTCGAGAATCGCGTAGTTTCCGCTTCTTCCGACACCGCTCTCCTCGGACAGCCACGGATGTGCCAAAAATCCGAAAGCACCGAGACGGTAATTGATCGTAACGAGAATCACTCCGCGTTCGCAGTAAGCAGCTCCGTCAAATTCGGATTCGTGGCTGAAGCCATGCATGAATGCACCGCCGTGAATCCAGAAGGCAACCGGCAGTTTTTCGTCTGCTGCATTTGCCGGTGTCCAGATATTTAAGTACAGACAATCCTCACTCTGGTTCATACCAAATTCCGGATCGAGATAAAATTCTTTTCCATAGAAGGAGTCCGGCTCATGCTCGGTCTGCGGGCAGACGCATCCGAAATGATCCGCCTCGTAAACACCCTCCCAGCACTCCGGCTCTTCCGGCGGGCAGAACCGTTTTTCGCCTACCGGCGGCTTTGCGTACGGAACGCCGCGGAATACCGTGTAACCGTCTTTTTGCACACCATGAACCTGTCCATATTTTGTTTTTGTCTCTGTAATTACCATAAGTAAAAATCCCCTTTCCGTTTTTTATAACTGTGATAAAAACCCTCATACAGCTTCAGTATAGCAAATCTTTTTCTTCGTTTCTATATGCACAATTCCAAATAATGGCACCCAGTTTTGTAACTATTGATTATTGGTTATGCAGACATTTAAAAATCCTCTTGATTTATTAGCACACAGAAATAATAATATTTTGTATATAAGATTGACTTATTATCACTGACAAAAACCTTTCATGACTGATCTGGTTTACTTTGACCGGTTTTGGTGCTACACTTTTCTTTGCTTCAAAACGACATATTTCATAGTGAGGAGGAGTATTTAGTATGAAAGCCATTTTAACAGATCTTCTGGCAATCATCGGCGTTGTGCTGAATGGTCTGCCGCAGGGTCTTCTTGCTCTGACGTTTGGATTTGCATCGGTTCCGACGGCGCTGGCATTCTTTGTTGGTGCGGTGGGCAATACGATTACGCAGAGTGTCGCACCAATTTCCTTCCAGGCGGAGACGATCACTTACGCCGGAACGGCTGGAAAAGACCGTTCGGAACGCTGTACGATGATTTTTATCGGCGGTGTGATTATGGCTCTGATCGGAGCGTTTGGACTGCTGACAAAAATCGTAAACTTTGTAGGTGAGGATGTTGCCTATGGAATGATGGCCGGTGTCGGTATCATTCTGGTAAAGGCCGCGATCGATATGATCAAGAGTGATGCCATTTCCGGCGGTGTTTCCCTGGCCGCAGCACTGATCACCTATTACTTTACCAAAGACAGTGCCAATACCCTGGTTTATACCATCGTCATTTCCGTTGTAGCATCCTGCATTGCCAATGCATTTTTCAACAAAGAGAAATCCAGCATTGTCGTAGAGGATGATAAATTTGTCCGCCAGAAATTTACAATCAATGCCAACGTAATTCTCGGCGCACTCGGTATGGTCTGCCTGAACATTGGTTCCAACATTTCCTTCGGCGGAATTACCGCAGGAATGGCAACCGGCGGAAATTACAACGTCGATAACCTGACCGTGATTTCTTCCCTGGCCGATATGTTTTCTTCCTTTTTCGGAGGAGCCCCGGTTGAGGCAATCATTTCGCAACTGCCAATGCACCGCACGCTGTATGGGCTGGTGTCATCATGATGGTTGTGATCGGTGTAATTCTGCTTCTGAAACTGCTTCCGAAAATCGGAAAATTTGTTCCGTCTTCTTCGATCGCAGGTTTCCTGTTTGTACTCGGTATCTTCAAAACCGTTGTACTGGATGCGCCGTCTGCCTTCGCTGTCAATGCAGCCGTCGGCGGAACCACAATGGTTGTCACTGCAGTAACAAACCCGTTCCTCGGAATGCTGGCCGGTGTTGCTGCAAAACTGCTTGGATTATAAATTCAGTAACATAAGAGGAAAATCGTATGAAAGAATACAGCATGGAGCTCTGCGGAGTGAAAAGAACACTTCCATTTATCCCGATCAGTGAGGAGATGGCGTTTGCAAGCTTTGTTGTCCTTGGTGACACCGAGCTGGTAAGTGCATGTGCGCCGGAGCTGGCCGCAAAAATCGGAGAAGTCGATGCCATTGTCACCGCAGAAGCGAAAGGTATTGCCCTAGCGTATGAAGTAAGCAAAGAGCTGGGCCATAAATAATTTATCGTTGCACGAAAAAGCACAAAATCCTACATGAAAGATGTGGTTTCCGCATCCGTTCATTCGATTACAACAGCGGGTGAGCAGCATCTTTATCTGGATGGAAAAGACGCAGATAAAATCCGCGGCAAACGTGTCTGCCTGCTGGATGATGTCATTTCCACCGGCGAGTCCCTGCACGCACTGGAATGCCTGATGGCGAATGCCAGTGCAGAGGTTGTAAAAAAAGCAGCGATCCTTGCTGAGGGCGATGCTGCTGATCGAAAAGATATTGTATTTCTGCAGAAGCTTCCGTTATTCAAAAAGACGGGCGACGGAGAGTACGAAGTCATCGAATAATTGCCAATCCTTCTAATGCATATAGAGAATAGAAAAACGGTGCAGTTCTGAATTTCTGCCATGAATTCAGAACTGCACCGTTTCTTTTTAAAAGAGACGCAGAAGCATCATATACGAAATGGTTCCAAGAAGGATGGAGACGAGGGTCTGGTGTTTCCATTTGTAGGTGATAAAAACGACCGCTGCTGCGAGCAGTTTCGGTACTGCGGCAGAGATACCGCCGGTGGGAATATCTTTCATACAGTAAATGATCAGTACCGCCATGATGGCAGACGGCAGTGCCTGGCCGAGTCGTTCGAGTGATGCGGGCATTTTACGGCTGCCGGAAAATGCAAAAAACGGGAGTGCACGGAGTCCGAAGGTGATCAGAGCGGAGACAGCGACAGCGGTTATAAAGTATGAAGTTGTCATGCGAGGTTCTCCTTTCTCTGGAACAGAAGTAAAAGGGCGGATACAATCAGCAGCGCCGGGAGCATGAAGCGGTTTTCACCGAAGATCAGCAGGCAGATCACACCGATACCAAGACCGGTGAGCGCCGGCGTGTACTTCTCTGCTTTTTCCCATTGGTCAATGAAGATAATGAGAAACAGGGCTGTCATACAGAAATCAAGGCCCGTCAGGTCAAATGGAACGATCTGGCCTAAAATGCCGCCAAGAACCGAACCAACTATCCAATAGTAGCGGCTGAACAGAGCGACGAGGAACATGGTGTCCTCTTTTTCTTTTTTCGGAAGATCTAAGGTACAGTTTACGGCGTATGTCTCATCGGTCATCGTGTGAATCATGTACAGCTTGCGGCGCCCCATCTGTTTGAATTCCTTCAGGAAGGTAATGCTGTAAAAACTCTGGCGGCTGTTCATCAGAAGTGCAGTGAGCGCAATGGTGATGAGGGAAGCGCCGCTAGAAAGAAACGTAATCAGAACGAACTGGAACGCGCCCGTATAGACCGTCAGACTTACCAGCAGTGAATCATACCAGGGAAAGCCGGCGGATGCCATCATCATGCCGTAGGCCATGCTGACGAAAACGTAGCTGCAGAAAATCGGGATGGATTTTACGAAAGCAGTTTTTAAGGTAGTGGAAGAAAATCGTTTCATAGATAAAATATCCTCACGTAAAAATAAATTTTAAAAATTAAATTTATCATACTATCTATATCATAGTGAGTCAATAGGAATACCATTTTACGCCAAAAGAAACGGATGACCTTCATCACCCGTTTCTCTCATTCTGCTCCAATCAACACATTCTTCCCCGCAAATGCAAACCCATAATGCCGGATCCTTTCCTGCGGCACGCCGAGGGCCACCAGTTCTGCGTCGTATTTTTTATCCACGATCTGTTTTAAAGCCTCCTGCACCGCATCTTCCAGTGTCTCCTTTTTTACCCGGCTGCAGACTTTAAATTCAATAATAATCGCCGGATCTTTTTCTCTATTCTTCGGAATCATCATCACATCATACCGTCCAAATCCACTTTCCCGATTCGACCGGATCTGATAACACTCTGCGCGTTCTGCCATCAGTCCCAGGACGAAGCCATGATAGAATCGTTCCGGCTCCAGACTTTCATTTGTTTCCCCGCCGACATCAAAATGGCTGAAGGTCGCAAGTGACACTTTATTCATATAATAATTCATCGCTTCCAGATCGCCCTGCATCAGTGCTTTCACAAAGCTGCTGTACCCAGCTTCCGATGCTTCAAACCATCCGCGGAACATATCATCAAACATGCTCACCGTTTCCAGATTGGTGATACGGAGCTGATACCACGGCTTCAAAGTAATTCCACGATACTCCACCTCTTCCGCTTTCAGATAACCGCTCGCGAGCAGCAGACTCCAGATTGCATTTTCATTGTAATCCAGCTGTTCAAACACCATCTGCTCATCAAAGTTCACCGTGACTGCCTGTCCGTTCAGTAGATCTTCCATATACTCTTTGATTTCCGGCGAGGCGGTGCGGATCAGCTTTCCTGCCAGACCGTTCGAACTCGTATCTGCCCAGTACGGGCGCAGTTTCTTTTCTTTTAAATAATTGGTAATCGACCATGGATTGTAGATATCGCGGTGTCCGCCAAAGATAAATCCATCATACCACTGCTTCACAACGTCCTTTTTGTCTCCCATTCCGAACTCGTCCAGAGATGCAAAAACTTCCTTTTCGGTAAATCCAAAACAGTCCGCATACAGATCCGATGTCGTCGTCACCACACGCAGATTATTTAAGTCAGAAAAAATACTTTCTTTCGAAACCCTCGTGATTCCGGTCATCATCGCACGTTCCAGATAAGGATTCGTTTTAAACGTCGCATTAAACAGACTCCGCACAAACGTTGTAAATTCCGCCCAGTAGCCATGGACATACGCTTCCTGCATCGGCGTGTCGTACTCATCCAGCAGAATAATCACTCTTCTGCCGTAATACCGCGCCAGATACATACTCATATTATTGAGTGCCGCTGCGGCCTCCGCATCACCCATATGCAGATTGACCTCGTTGTATGCTTTCTTCTCATTTCCGCTCAGCAGATCCCCATCCAGAAGATAACGGTTTTCTTCATACACTCTCGCAATCTGCTGTTTGATCTGGATTTTTGCTTCCGAAAGCTGATCTGCTTTCACGGCTGCAAAACTCAAAAAGATCACCGGATACTTTCCCTGCAGTTCCCGATATTTTTCTTCTTTCCAAACGCCAAGTCCTTCAAACAGATCGCCCCGGGCGGCATATTTATTAGAGAAAAAGCAGTCCAGCATGCTCATATTCAGTGTCTTGCCAAAGCGGCGGGGGCGGGTGATCAAGGTGATTTCATCCCCGTTTTCCCACCAGTCCTTGATGAAGTGAGATTTATCCACAAAGAAATAATGGTTTTCCCTTAAGGATGCAAAATTCTGTTTTCCTATACTGATTACTTTTTCCATCCATCACACCTGCTTTCGGAATTTGTCCTTTTCTCGATTATACACTATCCTTTCCTGAATTCCAATCTTAAAACATCCTATTCGCCGCAAACGTAAAAAACAATAACGCCAGAAACAGCACTTCCAGCACCGCTCCCAGAATGGTAATGATCTTTCCCGTCTTCTCTTTCCAGATTTTTTTCATCCCCAGATACAATAGAATTCCGATCACCGCGCCAAGCGTATTATCGATCACATCCGTAATATCACTCGCGCCGATCGCAAAAATATACTGCGTCACCTCAAAAAACAGGCTCAGTCCCGATGCAAGGAGAATGCGGTTCTGGATTTCGCTGTCCGGATAGAAGGCTGAGATGCAGAGGCCGAACGGCAGAAAGACCAGCATATTTTCGATAATTTCACTAATCTGCACTTTCCCGTTCACCACAACCGACGCCGCATACGGAATCAGATTAATCCCCCGCAGGTGCGGAATTTCTTCCGGGCGCAGAGCGAATTTGAATAAAATGCACCAGACAAGCAGCGCCAGGTAAATGCCGAATACCACAAGTAATGCTTTTGATTTTTTCTCGTTTTTCCAGGTCATGTTCTTTCCTCTCTCATCTTCACTTGATAAGAGGATTCTACCAAAACATTCTTAGGATTCCGCTTCTTCTTTTCCAAAGAAATCCCAATAAATTTCCTAAGATTTTCTGATGCTCAGATTCTTTTACATTTCTTCGTCATGCCAATTTATTATATCTTTCATATCAATTATATCTTTTACATATCGCAAAAAACTGTGTATAATACCCCGTGTGCAGAGAAATGAATCAAAATGAAAATCCCATGTTCCCCTGGGACAGCAGTATTCTCCCCACTGCTGTCCCTCCTTTCAGGGAAACTGTTACTGACAGTTTTCTTTGGTGTAGACGAAAAGAGGAGGCTGTGCAGCGACCACAGCCTCCTCTTTTCTATCTTTTTCGTTTTTCTTTTTGTTTATTTCTTAATCTCATATCCGCAATACTGCATGACCAGCTCACAGAACATTGCGTTTGCCCAGGAGAACCACTCTCTGGTGTAAACGGTCGGATCATCTACGAAAACACCCTCGTGCATCAGTCCTGTACCGCCGTCGGTTGCCATCAGTTCGTGGATCATCTGATGTTTCTCCTCTTTTGTCGGTGCGGTCAGTCCCTCGATGGCTTTGGAGATGTGCCATACGTAGCGGACCGGTGTGTGCGGACTTCCGATTCCGGAAAGCTTTGTTCCGGAATAGTAGAACGGGTTTGCCTCGCTTAAGATCAGCTTTCTTGTGTTGTCAGCCACTTCCTGGCTTTCCGGCTCGTAGCCGAGATAGCTCATAGCCAGAAGACTCGGTACATTGGCATCATCCATCAGATTATACTGTCCAAAGCCGTCTACCTCGTAAGCATAAACATCGCCAAGTCCCCAGATATGGGTGGTACCGTAAGTCTCGATGGCCTGTTTTACGGTCTTTGCCATCTCTTCTGCTTTCTTTGCAATTTCCTCTTTCCCGCCGACGAAATCCGCGATCTCTTTCAGATAATTCAGAACAACAACCGCAAACATGTTGGACGGGATCAGGTAACCGTAACGGCAGGAGTCATCGCTTGGACGGAAGCCGGACCAGATCAGGCCGATGCCGGATTTTACCTGCGCACCTTTTCCGTCGCGGGAAAGCGTATCGGTGTAGGAGCAGTTTTTACGGATGAAGCTGTACGGGGATTTCTCCTCGTGATTCATTTCGGTCTCAAATACAGTCAGGATTTTGTCAACACCCTCCCAGAAAACCTCGTCAAACTGATCCGTTCTTCCTGTATTCTTCCAGAACAGATAGGAGAACTGCAGTGGATAGCAGAGAGAATCGATCTCATACTTTCTCTCCCAGATCCACGGTCCCATATCGGTCTCGTCCTTCTCCCAGCAGTTGCCGTTCGGTCCTTCGTTAAATGCGTTTGCGTATGGATCGATGTTGATGCACATAAACTGGCGGCGGATCAGGCCCGCGATCAGGTCAGCCAACTCCGGGTCGTTCTGCGCCGGAACAAGGTACGGGCGCAGCTGTGCTACCGAGTCACGCAGCCACATGGCCGGGATATCTCCGGTGATGACGTAGGTGCTGCCGTCCTCCATTTTCTTTACGGTTGTGTCGAGGGTATTGGAGTAGCATCGCTCAAACATATCAACGATTTCCGGCTCGTCTTTCAGTTTTTCTCTCAGGCTTAAAATCAGCTCCTGAACGGACTTTGGTAATGTCTCTTTCATTCTTTTTTCATCCTTTCGCTCAATTTTTTCATTTCCCGTTATCCTGCAACAGGGCATCTCCGTAATCGAAAATGCCCTGTTGTAGTTCTTATAAAGTTAATGTATCAAACTTATTTCTGTGCGTCAATCTGTTTCTGAGCTTCCTCGCGGATGGTCTCCCAGCCTGCTGTCTCAAGCTCAGCATCGATGGTTTTTACAAGCTCTCTTGGATCCTGTGCGCCGGTGAATAACTCAGAATAGTATTTTTCATATACGGCACGGCAGTTTGCAAGCTCTGTTTCGATGTTGGAGGTATCCAGGTTGAATCCAAGCATCTCAGACGGAGTTGCTTTCTCGTTCAGCTCTTCTACTTCATCCCACTGGTTGAAGTCAACATCGTCTGTCTGAGTTACGTTGAAGAAAGTACCCTGGGTATATCCGGCCATACCCCAGTCAGTGGTCAGGCGGTGTACCTTATTGTCATCGGTGTACTCGAAGTCTTTTCCTTCTGCTCCATAGTAGAACCAGTCACGTACTTTGGAATCCGTATTTACCAGGTTCAGAAGCTGAAGTGCTTTGTCCGGGTGCTTGCATCCGGAGTAAATACCATTGATGGAACCACGTACAGTTGTGTTGGAAACGACTGTGTTGCCATACTGTACTGCTGAACAATTGGCGATACCATTGTTCGGACCCCATGTTGTTTTTGCAGCGCCGCTCCATCCCTGTGCAACAAAGAACATTGCGTATTTGCTGGAATCATCTGCTGTCGGAGCGTCTCCGTTGATGATGCCCTCCTGATACATTTTACGAACGATATCCAGGTTGGAAAGGATTTCTTCGTCATCCAGCGGATTGACAACGGTCTTGCTGTCATCGCCGTATTTAACGCCGATTGCCGGAAGTCCGGAGCTTAAATCATCGTAGTTCAGGTTCAGCAGGAAGTTTGCACCATTTTTGGACATGAAGTACGGAGATCCGCCTTCGCCCTCTTTTACTGTCTTCAGAGCATCGTACAGAGTATTGAAATCTGTTACAGAATTTACATCAATGTTATATTTGTCTGCAATATCCTGATCCCATACAAAGTACTCGGAAAGGGAGCTGTCTTTGTAGGTCGGTACGCCGTAGATTTTTCCATTTACTTCTACTGCTTTCCAGTAATCTTCCGGAATCATGTCATACAGCTCGGAAGCGTTGTCTTTGAGCAGATCTGTAATGTCCATCAGTGCGCCGGTGTTCACCTCAGAAGAGTAACGGTTCTGGTCGGTGAACAGGATATCGAAGTACTCGCCGGAGTTTGTGATAACGCTTCTTCTGTTATCCCAGTCACCCCACGGAACGATCTCCATGTCTACATTAACGCCGATTTTCTCCTCCAGATATGGGTTGATCTGTGCAAGCCACTCATCATAATCCTTCGGCATTCCGTTACCAACCTGAATCCATTTCAGTGTAACAACTTCATCTTTTGCATCACTCTTTGAAGAGCTGCTGCTTCCGTTGCTGCTTCCGCAGCCTGCCAGCATGCCACCGGCCATAACAGCAGAAAGTGCAAGAGCTAAAAACTGTTTCTTTTTCATTGTAGCATCCTCCTGATATAAAATATAGAATGTTGAAATTATCCTTAACCGAAGCCTTTTGCTTCAGTATGAGATCCATAAAGGTAAATGGTCGATCAGCCTTTTACCGCACCGACCGTCAGACCGGAAATGAAGTATTTCTGGAAGAACGGATAGCAGCATGCGATCGGGATGATGATGATGATTGCCATCGCCATACGGGCGCCCTCTTTTGGCATCGAGTTCATGTACTGTGCCGTGGTAACGCCAAGAGACGGGTTGTTTGCCATCACCTCAATATTTCTCTGTACGTGATCCAGCAGAGCCTGCAGGGAATACAGCTTGGTATCGCTGATGTACAGGGAAGACTGGAACCAGTCGTTCCAGTAACCGAAGGTGAGGAACAGGGCGATCGTTGCCATCAGCGGTTTCGACAGCGGCAGGGCGATCTTTCCGAAAATCTGGAACTGGGTTGCTCCGTCGATCTGTGCCGACTCAATGATGGATTCCGGAATGTTGGTCTTGAAGAACGTTTTACAGATAACAACGTTGAACGAAGAAACACAAAGCGGAAGGATCAGCGCCCAGATACTGTTTTTCAGGTTGAGGAACTGTGTGTTAACTACATAAGAAGAAATCATACCACCATTGAAGATCATTGGAATAAAAACGACCATGGTGAAGAATCCGTTCAGTTTGTAGGTGCTTCTGGAAAGAACGTAACCCATCAGCATCGTAAGGGCAACTCCGATTACCGTACCGATAACCGTTACCGCAACGGAAACGCCAAGTGCAGTCACAATCATCTGTCCTTCCCGAAGAAGGAATTTGTAGGAATCCAGCGAGTATGCACTCGGGATAAACTGGTAGCCATTCATCTTGATCGAATGCTCGGAAGAAATCGAGATCATGAAGATGAATACCACCGGGATAATGCAGGCCAGGGCAAGGATCACAAAAATAACATTGAAAATTGCATTTGTAGATCCCTGGATCTGATTTAAATGTGAAGAGGAAGCCAGATCAAGATCTTTTTTCTTTTTTGCCATTTTTGTACCTCCTTAAATAATCGCGCTGTCTTCATCAATCTTCTTCACAATGGCATTGGCAAGAAGGATGGTGATGCAGCATGCAACAGACTGGAAGAATGTTGCCGCAGAAGTCATTCCGATCGGAGTGGAAGACTGCAGTGCGTTGTATACATATGTGTCGATAGTTGCTGTCGTTTTGAAGATCGAACCGCTTGCTCCCTGAGAAAGCTGGAAGAACAGTCCGAAGTCGGAGTAGAAGACCTTTCCGACATTCAGGATGAACATCATGATGATGACACTCTTTAAGCAAGGCAGGGTAATGTGCCATACCTGCTGTCTCTTATTGGCGCCGTCCATAACGGCTGCCTCGTACAGTGTGGTATCAATACCGGAAATGCTGGACAGGTAGATAACCATGTTGTATCCGGTAGATTTCCACAGATACATGAAGATCAGGATAAATGGCCATACACCGGCACTCATGTACCACTGAATCGGTTCCTTGCCTGCATTTCTCATTATACTGTTGATCAGACCGTTGTCCTGGTTCAGGAATGCATCCAGGAAGTAGGAAGCTACAACCCATGACATGAAATATGGGAAGAACATCATCGTCTGATATACCTTCGACGCTCTTTTGTTGTGCAGCAGGCTGATCATGATAGCCAGTCCTACGGAAAATACCATACCAAGAACGATAAATGCAAGGTTATACAGGATTGTGTTTCTCAGGATGACGAACAGGTCGTTGGATCTGATCAGGAACGAAAAGTTTTTGAAGCCGGCCCAGTCACTGTGGAGCAGGTTATAAATGAAACTCTTTCCGCCGGTGATTTTGTAATTCTTGAACGCAATGATCAGACCGAACATAGGCAGGAAGCAGAACAGAATATACCAGATGGTGGTCGGCAGCGCCATGACGGTCAGCTCCGTGTCATTCTTGGTCCAGCGTCCTTTTTTCTTTTTGCTTGGTTTACTCAAGATTTTTTCCTCCTTCTCCCGATTGCTCGGGCTTATCACTTGATCCGTTTATCTTACAAACGGAATCCCGGTAAATAATCTTTCCGGGAATGCGGTATACCTCGCCGCTCTTTTTCTGCGGTTCATTCATATGTTTGATCATACGTTTTGCCGCAAGACGTGCAATCGCGTCGGTGTCAACCGCAACCGTGGTGAGCGACGGACTGCACAGTTGTGCATAAATGGAATCATCAAAACCGGTCACGGAAACATCCTCCGGTACGCAGATTCCACGCTCTTTTAATGCCTGCACTAATTTGAATGCGGTGGCATCGCAGTTACAGACAAATGCGGTGGGCAGCTTCTCCGGTAGCAAAAGCGGAATGGCAATGCCTTCCTCGCTTCGGTCCGGGATTCTCCACTCATTTTTCGGGGAAATTCCCTCCTCCAGCATTCTCCGCAGATATCCGAGATATCGGTCGGAAATACTGGTTGTACTTCCTACGGTTCCGACAAATCCGATGTCTGTGTGGCCCTGCTGGATCAGGTAATTGGTCAGCTCATAGGAGCTGTAAATATTCTCGGTGATGACGGAATCGGATTTGTGGGTTCGATCGTAGATGTCCACATACACTTTCGGGAGATCAATCTGTGCAATCTGCTCCCGGACACCCTTATCGAGAATACCAAGAAAGATCAGGCCGTCGAACAGCCCTCTGGTCTGTATCGTGTTCATGTCCGACGGGAGTGTTGCTGTTGTCGGAGAAATCATGATACTCGAACAGGATGCTCTCTGCAGCTCGTAGATGATCCGCTCGTACATTGCCATATAAAATTTTCCTTCGTCTCCGGAGCTGAACCGCGGACTCATGATGATACCGACTTTTTTGCTCTTCCGTTTTCCGTAGTCCGGAAGGACATAACCGGATTCTCTCGCAAGCGCAAAAATCTTTTCTTTCAGTTCTTCTCCCACGCCGTCTTTTCCGTTCAGCGCCTTGGAAACTGTTACTTTACTGATGCCCAGCTTATCTGCCAGGTCCTGCATGGATACTGATTTTCTCTCTGCCATGTTACCAACAGCCCCTCTATTTGTTTCTTAACTTGTGTTTAGATGTTAACATCTTTTAGAAAGATTGTCAATAGCCTTTTCGTTATTTTGTATATTAAAATTCTTATTTTCCAGTCCTAATTTGTATAGATCGAGGAGTATTCTTCTGTTTCTTTTGATTTTTTAGACAGAAAATCTGTGTTCTTGTGTTAAGTCACATAACATCTTAATATTAACGCAGTACTTTTTCGCCTGTTTTCATTTTTAACGAAAAAGCAGCGGAAAGTCTGACTTTTTCGTCTTGTTGTCGCCCTTTCGCTGCCTTTCACTTTTCTATTATCTTCCGTACTGCTGCCGGATCGCCATAGCCGCATTGATTGCCACCGCCAGAAAAAAGACGGCTACAGATATCCCTGTTCCCATTGTTACTGCTTTGAACACCCATAAAATTGTTCCGCCAATCCCGGAACCCAGATTAACAATATAGGCATTTTTATAACAGGCCGCCAGTCCGATACAGGCAATCGCACTGCAGACAAAAAAGAATGTATCAAAGAAAACATTGATATCCAGTGTTCCATTTACTTTTGAGAGGACAGCCGCTATAATTCCAAACAGTATCATCGCTCCAAGAACCGTAAAGCTCAGCTCCCTGCGGTTCATCTTCCGCATAATGGTTTCCGTCTGTTTCTTCTTCCCTCTCCATTTCCAAAAGCTGTAAAGAGCCATCGGAGCCTGCATAAAAATCATAAATACAAAAGTTGCATATATCTTCGTCTGCCATGCCAGAATGCCATTGCAGATCGCATAGACAAAGCCAATCAGGAATCCCGGTGCAAAATTCATGGACACCATAAAATTAAACGTAATGCCGATCAGGGCTGTTACCAGGGCAAACAGCGTGTCCCCGCCAATCACCCCGGCTGCAGCGACTGCTGCAATCTGCAGCAGCAGAACAATATATTTTTTCTTTTCCATATTTTTAGTTATCCGCAAATAAAAGTAACCACACCCTTGTCATTATCCGACAGGCTTTCCATATCTTTCTCTGCGGTTTCCTGCTCCACAATCTCCACTCCATAACGGAACTCACTGAATCCGGACAGGTCCATCTTGAAGTTTGTTTCCCATGTGTTATTCATAATCCAGCTGTAAACCGGCCGTTTATTATTCTCCTCTTTGTTATCGCACAGAAGGATTGGGTGGGATTCCATCTCCCCCATGTAAAGTAACGGTGTGTCAAAAGTATTAACCAGAATCGTCTGATCTTTTGTCCGGTAAACGAGCCCTTCATCCGCAATATAGTATTCCATATTGGTGCCAGGAAGCTGATCAATACCAGGGCGCATGGTAACACCTCCGTTCTGGATCATCACTTCCGCATTCGGAAGATTTAACGATAACGGAAGGTACAGGCTTTCGATATCCTCGCTTAATGTTTTTGCTACCCGGTAAGAAAACTCAATTTTCGGAAGATGACGGTACATTTTGATCACAACACTGCTGTGATACGTTCCCTCTAGGGTAAAGATCAGTTCTACTTTGGTAAACACCGGTCCGTGATCCAGAATTTTCACATCCGTAAGGTCACCCTGATACTGCTCTGCGTGAAGTCCGCGGATATTTCTTCCGATCAGACTGCGTTCCGCATAAACCCCCTTCCGTATTTCGGTGCGTTCATAAACCGGCGTGAAGAACGTTTCCAGACCGGATTTGCACATTTCAACCTCTGCTTTTTTATTGTAAAAGGAGGTAATACCCTCTCCGACTTTCCATTTGATCTGAAAGAAATCGTTTTCCAGACCGTAAGGCAGTTTGTAACTTTCCGGATCGTACGTGTTCACAATATCGCGCACCCGCTCTGCGCCTACCCAGGCAGTTCTGGTGAACAGGGTCTGGGACGGAGCCGGCTGCTCTTCGTACGTGAACGTTTTCTCTTCCATTGGCTCAAATTCTGCCAGAAAACTTATCAGGACTCCGCGCGGATGAGCAGACAGCTGCACCTCCATCTCCTGTTTTGTTTTGTCATCGGTTACTTTAACTGCAGAAAGACTTAAAGTTTCTACGTAAAATTCTACCGGAAATACTCTCTTTTGATGGCTTGTGGAAACAGCTTTCACTTTGCCGGACAGATTGTAATACCGCAGGATATCACCCAGTTCATGGCTAATTAAAGGGAACAAAAAGAAAGGAAAAGCACAATCCAGACGG
>ERZ791914.90-NODE-90-length-99822-cov-47.178155_pt1 | contig 99822 bp, 127 predicted proteins | sample MGYA00510140_ERZ791914 | MGnify/ENA primary metagenome ERZ791914 (study PRJEB30046, sample SAMN00792079) | human gut metagenome | study: EMG produced TPA metagenomics assembly of the A metagenome-wide association study of gut microbiota in type 2... | reverse complement strand
TCCCCACTGTATAATAAGGCCGCCAAAAAAGCTTCCCAGGCATACAAACCCGTTTGTATCGATGCTGTACTTTACCCCGGAGGCATTGAGCAGCATCTTCATGAGCTTGCCCATGACGGAGTCTGTTGTCAGCTCAGACACGACAGTCGGCAGTACCTTGCTGGCCAGAGAGCCAATGACGGACTCGTGCCAGTCGGTGATAGCGCCGGACTCAGTCTGAGGATGGAACGGAATCATGGCATTAGTGGCCTTGTCAAAGTAGTTCATGATGCATTTTTTAATGCTCATTTTTACCTATCTCCTTTCATACTTCTTTGAGCCAGATGACATCATGGTCAGCTGGCTCCGTATCAGATAAGACGATTCCTGACTTAGTTCTAATCGGGGCTCCTACCCATTCCCCCGTATCCTGGTCTTCAAGAAAAAGGGACGGGCCCAGGGCGTCATAAACGCCACCACTGGTGACAGGATTGGTGCTGCCGGAAGTCGGTGTGCTGTCAAAGGTCAGTTTATCCTGCTTCTTTGCAACATCTGTCTTTGTAGCGAAAGTCGCTTTCAGCTTAACCAGGAAAGTCTTAAGCCCCGTCAGGCTAACCATTTTCATATGGCATCACCTCCGTTAGGAGAAAAGAGCTGTGATGTCCGCGTCAGTGGCAGTCGGGTAGTCGGCTTTGGCCATGTAGGTATTGGCAGCATCAGTGCCCTTCAGGTAAGCGCTCAGATCGACCACACCAGAGAGGTTGTCCCAGCCGTTGCCATTCCAGGCCACATTATCCCCAGCCTTGATGTTGTTGTCCGTATCCGCTGCTACCACATTATAGACGTCACCTACCGCCACGCCATTGGTCGGCAGTGCGGAGTAGGTGTCGACGCTGCCCCGGTAGCGGAAGGCAGTAGAGATATCCGTCTTTTTTGCATAAGTGCTGGCAATATCAGCAGTCTTTGCGTAAGGCGTCAAGTCTACCGTCTTCGCGTAAGGCGTCAAGTCTACCTTACCCTGCACTGCAGATACAACCCCGTTCGAGATTGTTAAATTGCTGCCAATCTTCACCCCCCCTAGGACGGTGCTGGAAGCGGCCGGGAGAACATACGCATTTGCGCCTGTTGCAATCCCGGCCAGCTTCGTCTTTTCTGTCGTGGTATAGTCATTTGTGCTCAGCCCTTTCCCAGATTCTTTGGACACAAAGAGTCCCTTCAGACTCGTCAGAAAGGTCTTCAGGTTACTAAGTCTTACAATTTTGTCAGTCGCCATCTAATGTTCCTCCTTCAAACAGATCCAGAATGTCCGCTGCAGTCGCGTACTCCGGTTCATACTTGCCTACTGTGATTTTCCCGGTCAGGTTGCATACTGCAGACAGGACGCCCTGCAGGGTTCCCTCTGCGCTGATCGTGCCAATGAGTCTGTCCATCAGAACGTCACCTCTTCGCACAAAGTCAAAGTATGCGGGCTGATGATAGTAGCAACAAAGCCATCAGTGCGCCGCAGCTCAACATCATAGCAGTACGGGCCATATTCCAGGGACTCCGTTTCCTTCGGTGTGATGGTAATCCTATTATCAGCCACCGCCTTCTGGATGATGATTGCCTTTGCTGTCGTGTTTTTCTTGACCGTCAGCAGGATCGTATCATCAGACGTAATTTCATAAGGCGTCCCGTCAGCATTCTGGATGGAAAGATTCAGGATGGCCGTGTCCCCGCGGGTCATCCGGATGTCATTGTCCTTGACATCAACCATAGTGCACCACCTCAGTCATCAAGCAGTTCAATCCAGATCCCTTTGTCTGCCATGGCAGTCGGTTTCCCGGAAGACTTCGACACGAACAGCCGGTTGGTGTGAGCATCTTCTGCCGCATTGTGAGCGACCAGGGATTTCGAGCCGTCTTCATCGATGGTCTTGATGGTGCTGTCTATGGTATCCATGTTCGCATTCAGATCAGCGACATCGGCAGCGTCATCATAGCCAGGTTTAATCAATTTGAGATAACTTGTTCTGGTTGCCATTTTCCATTCCTCCTATCAGTCAACATCTTTAATCATGGTTTCTTTCCATGTCCTGGTCTTCATATAGGACCAGTTACGCCAGATGGAATAGTTGTCGGACCATACCATCCCGGCTTCTGCAGACCATTTCTTTTCTTTCACATTGGACCAGAACAACGGATAGTAGTAATTCCGCCAGACATTGTAATCATAGCGGAACTTGTAGTCGATGTGAGCCGGCTTGATACGGTCCACAGATTTCACCAGGATATCCGTGTAGGGGGCCGGCTCCATGTAGTGACGGATGGCATAAGTGATTGTTGCATCCCCGTCATATTCTGCCGTGCAGCTGCCGTTGTAGATTCCATCACAGATCTGCTGAATGGCAGGCATGGAGGCAAACTGTTTGGCCAGCCAGTTGATTTGAATATCACTGCGGCGCATGTCCAGGGTGGCATCTTTGGCCGGAGTCAGGCCCAGGTCCTTTTCCAGTACCTTGCAGCCATCTTCATCCAGCTTGTCAAAGAACAGGTTGTAGTAGTCCTGCATCAGTTTTCCATCAACGCCGCTCATGTCAGCATCCATGGCATCATACAGGGCCTTCACCCATTTGTCTTTGCGATACCAGGCATGGAGAGCCCGGAGCATGGTATCAGTCAGCATAGGTCACACCACCCAACACGGCCACAGATTCCTTCGGGATGACGATATTTGATGTACCGCCGTTCACCTGCAGATCTGCATAGTCAAGGACGCCCGTTGTTCCAATGATGGCCGCACCAATCCGGGCATAGCTGATATAGTCCGTGGCGCTGTCCCCGGCAGCAAATGCCTGGGAGCTAATGTAGGCATCAATAGCACTAGTCACATTTTCCTTGATGGCTTCCAGATCTTCGGAGGAAGATACAGAGACTGATACAGATACCGATACAGATACCGTATCTGCGGCCTTGACCGTACAAACAGCCCCGACAGGAGCCTGGCCTTCTCCGTAGCCCGTCTTGCCAGGATCGATATAATCCTGGACAGCTTTCACAAGGCTGTCAGAAGCCGGCTTATTGTCGTTCCCGATGATGACCACCTTCACGGTATTCCGGCCATTCCAGCAGGGGAACACGCGGGCATTTCCTACACCGTCAACGGCTTTTGCCCAGGCAATGTAGTGATATTTGTTCCCGCAGGTTGCCGGGATCTGTAGCTTCTCATAGTACCGCTTTCGGAATTCATCGTCTGTCTCTTCGGCATAGCCGCCTTCCGCCGGATCCGGATTGGTCACAGAGCCAATGCCGTTGATGGTCACAGGAATCTGGGTGATGGTATCCGCAGCCACATTCCCGCTGGTTCCTGCGACAACAGCCTGGACATTGAAGGTATCACCCTGGGAAACAGTCTTTGTCTCCGTAGATTCAAACTGAATGCGGTCAACGGTTTCAAACAGGTCCCCGGCTACAATCCGGCCACTGCCGGAAACAATCTTCATGACAGCTTTCGCTTTCACGGCACTGTTCCGGGTCAGCCCCACGCGCTGGGCACACCATGCATCCAGTTCAGAGCCTTCCAGGTTGTCCACGTTCTGCTTTTCTTCTACCAGGAAGGCTTTCTTCCACAGCTGATACTGCCCAAAAGCTACGCCGCGGGTAATGTCATAGGTGGGGAAGCCTTCCGTCTTCTGGTAGTCATCAGGGACACCCTGGAGGATTGTATTGTGAATCTGGTTAATCGTATACATTTTCTGAAATCACCACCTCTACCCCGTCATTCATGACTGCCGTGAAGCTGAACACCCCAGATTCCCCGGAGAACGTCCAGTCTTTAGTTTCCCTGATGACCGGGCAGGTTTTCAGCAGGTCATCTGAAATCTGCTGTTTGATGGTAGCAATTGCCACAGATCTGGGCAGTCGATACCCTACCAGGCCATTGGTATCTACGCCAAAATACTTGTCATAGATGGCGTATTTATTCTTGGTTGTGTTAATGAACAGCCGAATATGCTGCTGAATGCTTTCCGTCAGGGAGCATTCCCTATTGAACCCGGAGTTGAACACAAATTCCTTTTTCTTGTGATCGAAATAGGGACTTCGGCCCAAAGCCGTTGCCCCTGTTGTGGCCGCGGAACTGCTGCTGTTTGCGTCAGTAGTAGAGACCGCTGCCGTTAAATCATTCAGATCGATGTCGGAGGGAAACACCTTAGCACCTCCTAAACAATGATATCCACAATGAAGAACCGCTGGTTGTCAGCAGTCGGAGCCACCATGACCTTGTTTCCTCGTTTCCATTCATCAATGGGATGCAGCGTCACATGCCCGGTGGCAGTGTTCGCTGTAGAATAGCTGCTGCCGCCATGCTTATAGCCGCCGGAACAGGTTCCGGTGGTCAGGCTCCCGGATTGGCTTTCATTGTCAATCGTGAAATCACTGCCCCGCTGCAGGATATGCCTGCAAATATAACCGTTCTTCTTGTCAATAATGTAGGCCCCGTTCTGGATGGAGACCTTCCAGTCATCACCGGTCTGCAGGATCAGGCCGATGCAGTTGGATATGGGCTTCGGATTGTCCCGCTTTTTGAACTGGTTGGCCATCTCCTGAGCCCACGTATCAGCAGCCATTTACACCGCCCCTTCCTGATTGTCTTTTGTAGACTGGATTTCCAGCGTCATGAAATGATTGATGTTGTCATAGGTGTGGTTGGCAGAAAGGACCAGGAAGTCCCCTACCAGGCCCAATTCCTCGCTGTTGAATGTTAGCACTCTGCCGGATCTGACTTCATCGGATCCGAAAAGCTTCAGCCGCTTGCTGATCTTTTTCCTGCATAGCTCTTTCAATTTCTTGTCAGCAATCTTCTGAGCATCGTCTTTCTCTTTGTCCGTAACCTTTTCATAATGGACAATTTCGCCATAGACTTTGGCAGCATCCTCATTCTCAGCAGTGGCCACAACGGCCACATCCTTTTCCTTGCCAGATGTGACAACAACCTTCGTGACGATATCCTTCACGCTGCTGTCTGCCTGGTAATCACCAATCACATTGGTGATATCAAAGGGCTGTTCATTGGGTGCCAGCTGGTAGGTGGCCGTGATCTTCAGGTCATCCCGCTTCGTGATATACAGTTTGTCCACTCTGACTTCCATCCGGTATTCCACCCCGGTGGCATCCGTCTCCTGGGCAATGATGTCTTTCAGCGCTTTGGAGACTTCATCCCCGTTGTAGACCTTGTTGATGACCGTGTTCATCTCAGCGATTTCGCCAATCTGGATGCTCTTCTGTTCACAGATCTTCCGAATGGCATCGGAGGCAGTACAGTCAACCAGCTGAACAAACACCTGGTCCTTATTCAGGAACCATGCGTAATCATAGGCTTTGTATTTGTACTTAGACAGCCCTTCCCTGGATTCATCCTCGATGATTCCCGTATAGACTGCCTGGCCATTGTTCTCAAAGCAGATTTTCCCACCGAATTCCAGTCGATTTCCCTGGTAATTCACATCCAGGGGATTATCGATCAGGTCAAAGTCGAATTCCTCGCCCAGCTGATCAATCTGATCCCCGCGGGTGTAGTTGCTTGTGATGCCAGTGATATCCCTGGCGGTGCCGTTGTAGGAGTAAGTCAGTTTGAAGTTGTTCATGCAATCACCCCTTCAGACGCCTGATTTGCAGCAATATTCACCGGCGGCTTCTTGTATTCCCGGAAATCAATCTGAAACTTGATGTCGTTGTTCTTTTCCTGATGATAGACGAAATTGTCGATGGTACAGAGCATATCAAATTTGACCGCTCCAAAAGTCTCTACAAACATCAAGCGAAATACCATTCCCAACCGTCGCTGCTTTTCAATCCAGTTCACATAGCTCCATCCATTACTGTATGTAGCTTGTGCACGGATAAAAGGATAATTCTTATTCACAGGGAAGATGCTTGAAAAGGACAGAGTGCGAAGCTTAGGTGCACCGATGACATTGATGTCACCGGTCACAGCCTCAAAGGTTTCATTGTTCTGTGGGCTGTTTATATCCGGCAAGTCCCCAGGAACAACTGGGAAAATGACGCTGTCCATAGAATTGTCAACCTTCAGTACGATATTGATGTGAGAGCGCAGAGCAGCGGTCAGATCGCTGTATGCAGATCCGGTATACTGCAGCAAGATGTCAGTTAGCAAGCTCATTTTTTCACCCCCTAACTGTTCCGCAAAGCATCACGGATCCGGGCAACAATATATTCCCCGGTTTGACGCATATATTCCTGGTTTCCAATCACATTCCCCTGGATAGAGAGGTTGACCGTTACCCTGTCTCCTCTGCCGCCGTTGTTAATCAGCTGCAGCAGTTCTTTGTGCGGCATGATCTGGCTTCCAGATGGCAGAGTAATGAGTTCCCCGCCATTCTCATTGACCATAGTTTGCCCGCCCCGGAAGTAGGTAGTCCCCAAGGCATTCGTATCCGGATTGTCCCCGCCGCCATCTCCACCCCCACCAAAAGATAGGGACGGAAGGTGGATAGAACTGATTTTACTGGAAATATTGTCCACCATGCCCATAATGAAGTTAAGCGGGGCAGCCGCAATGCTTGCCAGAGTATCAAAGATTCCCTGGAAGATGTCTACAACATTTTGCCAGGCCGCTTCCCAGTTCCCGGTGAAAACATTCACAATAAATCCGATTAAATCAGCGAGCACACCAACCACATTGGCCAGAACACCGCCAATCACATCAACGGCTGATTCTACTGCAGAAGATATGATTATCCAGGCCGCTTCAAATCGCGGTGCCAAAATCCCCATGACCAGTTCGCCCAGGGCCATTAACTGTGATGCCAGTTCATTCACGGATTCCCGGAATGGTTCAGACTGGGTATAAAGGGTGTAGAAAGCTACAGCCAGGACACCAATGGCAGCCGCCAGCAGTCCGATTGGGTTCAGCAGTGCGGCGAATTGAGCCACACCACCGGCCAGCTGGATCCCCGTGAACAGGGTCCGGAGCATCTGGATCTTGCTGATTACACCATTAATCACATTGAAGGCGGCAAAGCCAGTGGCAATGCCTGCAATCACAGGGCCAATGGTTTTAGCAATCGCTATGAAGTCCTGGAAGTGCTGCACCAGGAAGCTGATACCATTCCCGACACTCTCAATGATGCCAGGGAGAGCCGCAGCCAGATTGGTTGCAAATGCCTGAATAGATGGCAGTGCTGCATCCACTTTAGCCACCAGCTGGTCCATGATGGGAGCCAGGGCATTGCCCAACGGAGTAATCAGCCCTGCGAATGCAGTCATGATGCCGGTTCTGACTTTGTTCAGCCGTTTCCCAACTTCTTCCTGCATGTCACCGTAGTCATTCATAATGGCTGCGGCCTGGCCTGCATCTGTCTTTCTCATGGCTTCATTGACGCCGCCCACATTCTGAGCAAGGACTTCCGCGATCATGGCAGCCCTTTCGTCTGCCGTGCCGGTCTTGATGATGTTTTTCTGGTAATCGTCCAGGGAAATACCTACTCTCTGAAGCGCCCCAACATTGCCCATCATGACCTTACCAATCATGTTGGCCACATTTACGGCATCTTCCTGAGTAGCATTGAGCCCTTTCTGATTAACCAACAGGTCAAGCATCCCCGCAGATACAGTTTTGATTTGGTCTTCCGTCATCTGGAATGTCCCTAATTGGGCCATGCCGGCAAGAGTCACCTCATCTCCGACAACGCCAACCGTTTGGAGTTGTGAGGCATAGGCTCCCAAGGCCTTTGCCGCCCGTTCAGCTGCTCCGGCACCTTGTTCCTGGATTGCCTTTACATCTCCCAGGATAGTGACCAGCTTCGTTTCAGCAGCCACCTGGGCATTAGCCTTTTCAATGGCTTCATCCGCAAAGCTCTTGATGCCAGCTACAGCCAGGCCAGCCCCAACTGCCGCAATGCCCAATCCGATTTTTGCCACAGATCCAGCCAAAGACAGGAACTTCTGGTTCGCATCTCCGGCAAATTTATTTACCATATTCTGGGCATTCCGGATCTGTCTCGTGGCCTTCTTGGTTTCTCCAGCAGCCTTCTTCATCGGCTCTGAAAATTTGTCAATCAATGTCAGAAGGACGTTGATTCCTCTTGCCATATACCTTACCCTCCTTTCATCTGGCTCTGTGCTTCTGCCATCAGGTCAAAATGGAGCTGGTAGAAAAGCCATTCTGTCGGAGTCAGAGATTCAAGGTCATGGATGCTGTGACCACGTTCGATGTAATAACGTATGGTAAGCAGATCGTGGTCACGCTTCATCAGTTTTTTATTTCTTCGACAGCGCTTGCAGCACCAACATAGAACTTTTCAATGATTTCCTGAGCAAAGGTTACAATGGCGCCGATGTTGTCACCAAATACCAGCGGCACTACATCATAGGGTTCTGCCAGCCCCTTACGGAGTTTTTCGTCATGCAGCATGGGGACGGAGTCATAGATGATCCGGACAGCCCCTTCAAAGTTTTCCTTAGTGGATGTAGACCCGTTGACCACTTTGAAGTCATCCAGCATATCAATAACCTTCTCAATGGGCAGTTTCTGCACCATAAAAGTCAGCCCGGCTTCCTTGCTTTCAATGGGAAAGAAGGCATTTCTATCGTTTTCGCTCTGCAGCTTTCTTTTCAGAAGCTCTTCAAGAGTCGCTTTTTTCGCAGTCATCGCTATCCTCCAAAATAAAAGGCGGGGTTTCCGCCCGCCTAGTCATTAGTTAAAGTCATCGATGGTGTCAGTGTCTTCATAGCCGCCGGCCTTGAAAGGAATGGATTCCTCCCCGACTTTGGCATTTTCAAAGCTGGCCAGATCAGTCTCATCGAACGTTACATTCGAAAGCTTCACACGTTCCATGCCGGTCACAGACGGATCGGAAACGCTGGAAACCATGTTGATGTCCGGCATGTTCATGGTCTTCACGCCGTCTTTAATCAACTTCAGTGCATAGGAATCAACCTTGTGCAAGACCATGGTCCCTTCAATGGAAGCACCGGTAAAGCGGCGCTGCTGAATAGGATTGCCATTTTCATCAATATCTTCATACTTCAGTTTGATTTTACACTCGAATTTTTTCACATTGGCCATCAGCTTGTCATTAACCCAAAGCCGGCCATTGGTGCCACGAATGATTTTGTTAGTTACACCTTTATTCATCTATGCCATCTCCTTATTCCATGGTAATGACAAACTTCAGATCTTCGATGGCGTCCAGAATCTTCACAGTGCCAGCCAGGAAGACCGTGGTTTTGAATGCCATGCTCCGGACCTTATCATCCGTCCAATCTTTGGCAGCAGTCTTGCCAACAGACAGCCAGGCATTTCTCTGTGCTTCCACATTAATGTAGGCTTCATTCCCAGTAGTACCTGCATCATCATTACCGGTATAATCCGGATCCAGAATTTCTTCGGATTCCAGTTCATTGAAATAGGCGTCCACGGCATCAATGAACAGTTTCTGATTGGACAGGTAGTTCTTGTATTTGCCCTGGTACTTCTTTTTGAATACAGTGGAAATATCTTCAATAATCAGGTTCATGCTTTCCACAATGATGATGTGGCTCATGTCTTCCGTTTCGGTGGAAGTAAAGGTGGTCAGGCTGTTCACGCCTCTGGCAATCTTGACTTCATCATCATCAACGCACAGGCAGAAGTAGCCTTTGTCAATCCAACCGTCCAGGTCAATTTCATCGGTGGCCACATCTGCACAGTCGGACAGGTCTTCCAGCACATAGGAAGTACATGCCCGGTTCATAGGCAGATTGGCCAGGATGGCGCACAGCCTGGGCAGATATTCATTCATTGGCACGGTAACATCTTTCTTCGTGCCGTCACTGGCAGTCTGGATTTCGGTGACCGTAGCATTCTTGACGTTGATGACATACATGCTGTCTGCAGTGGTGGCATCGTAAACGATGGCCACTGTATGTTTCATCTTGCCTTTGGTGGTGGCATTGTAGTCAACCACATAGCTTGCCAGGGCCTGCTGAGAGCCGGCATCCGTAGTGCACACATAGTTGTACTTGATTTTATCCAGGACTTTCAGGGCATCCTTGAATTCTCCCTTAGTCGGCAGGGAGATAACTACAACCTTGTTCACGGCCACCAGGAAACATCTCTCAAGGATTTTCAGGTTGGCTTCGGTGTAGTCTTTGGATTCCAGATCCATGCTGGATCTGTAGGTCTTTTTGGTGATGGCCGTCTCACCCAGCGTATCATCACGGATGATGATGGCCGCAATGCCGCGCTCAGAACGCTTGATGGCAGAAACGGCGAGCTGTTTGAACGTAACCTCAATAGTAGGCAGTCCCATCTATTTCACTCCTTTTATAATTCATCCACGTTGTAGGTCTTGTCTTCTTCCTCTTCCTCAGATTCAGAAGACTCTTCATCAGATCGTCCCGTATCTGTAGATGGCACAGAAGTCGGGTTGAATTCCAAATTCTCAATGAGCTCTGCATCCGGCAGCCGGTCATCTTCCTGCACAAGGTCAACTGTGAAAGCGATCTGCAGAACCTTGTCAGTCTGATTGATGTCGCTCTGGATCCCGTCATCTGCCTGGACTACAAATCCGTATTTTTCGGATTCTTCATCCGGATCCAATCTGGTAGTATCCTGCAGCAGCTTGATGATGGCGTCCCTTTTCTTCAGCAGGTCCAGGAAGCCTTTGTAAGTATCGGCTGCAAAATAGTACAGCCGGAAAGAAAGCCCGTCTTCGTAGTAAGTTCCTACACGGTCCGTATCAATGCCCTCTAAATCGAGGAAGAAGCAGGGCCGCTGGAAGCCTTCCGTGATGTCTGTGTTCTGCACTGGGACATCAGGGAAAGCCCCCTGCAGTACCCTGGTGAATCTGGCAATGACTTCCGCCGGAGTAACTAAGCTCATAAGATTTCTCCTTCCTCCAGGAGCTGGTCAACAAACTGGTCAACCATCCCTTCATATTCTCCCTGGAAGGCTTTTTCCGCATGAGCCATGGTGTGCCGGCCTTTCACCATTCTTTCTGTTTTAACAGCATGCTTTGCACCGGGCAGGTGAGCCCAGAGAACATGCCCATGTTCAAACAGATGGGCATGGGGAGCCTTATTAACAACACGCACTGAGAATTCATCTCTCCCATAGATGTAAGGCCGTCCCCGGGAAAGGCCCCGTACAAGGTTGCCCGTTCGGGAATGTTTGATATCTGCTTTATATGCAGCCCTGGCTTTTGCCCTCATTCGATTCCCGGCCCGGCCCATGAATGCCTTCGTCTTCCTGGGGAATTTCTCTTTGGCCGCTGCTAGCATGTCATCACTCAGCTTGGTCAGCTCATTGAGGTTAAAATGCATCTCAATCATTGAATCACTCCCTCTGTAAAGATTTCCAGACGTTCATGATTGGCATATGGATCCAGCAGGTAAATTATGTCGAATCGCTGCCCTCCGTATCTGATGTACATATCAGTCGTGAGATCAGAACGATACCGGACAATGAATTTGTGCGTGACTCTGGTAAGAACCGTATCGGCTGCACGGCCATGTAGCATAGAACCAGTCTGAGGCACGATAGATGCATAGACCGTATCAACCAACTGTTCAGCGATTTCCCTCTGCCCCAGTTCATTTTCATCTCCCTGGACCGGCTTATAGATTTCAATCTTTCGATTCAGGATGGATGCCAGATTAGGTGCTGCTTTCCGATACATAGTCGATTCCTCCTTCCAGCCCCGTATAGCTGTGCTGGTCAAGGATGGATTTCACCGTTGGATTCACTTCTGCATTGGTAACCGTATACTGACGAACGTCATACATATCCGCAACCAGGGCCATGACTGCCAGCGTGATGTCTTCGTAGTCGTCCAACTGGGAAGCCGTGAGCCCCGTGTAGGCCATGGCATAAGATATGGCAGCGGTAAGCATCGGTTTCAGCATCATAGCGGCGCTGCCATCCGCCCGAACGTATTCCTGCAGAAAATCAACGGTCAATTCCGATACTTTCATAGGTTATGCCTCCTTTACGGTTTCTTTCTCCTTCGGAGGCTTGCCTTCTGCTTTAAGGTCCGCTGCTTCTGGTTCATCAATACTGATAGCAAGACCGGCCTTGATAAGGTCCTGGCCGGTCTCATTGCTTACCGTTCTCTCTTCACCTGGATACATGGTTACTGCCCCGGTGAAGCTCAGTAATGCTTTGATTCTCATGACGGATCACCACCCTTATGCGGCTTTCATCGTCAGTTTCGCGATTTTTTGCTCTTCAACAATCTTACTGTCGATTTCCGCCCAGGCAATGACGCCAACGACGTGTTCTTCAGCATAGCGTTCTTTGAGCACCTGGACATTTACATCTTCGGCAAGCTTAACGTACAACCCAGAGAAATCACCGTAGAAGATAGGCACGGCTCCACCAGCAATGTCAGGCATGGCATCAGATACATATACCTTCTTGCCCAGCAGATTCCAGGAGAATTCATTGGTCAGATCACGATTCATCAGATAGTCGCCTTCAGCATTCTTCAGCTTGCGAATAGCTTTAAAGGTATTATTGCTCATGATCCAGGAACAAGCGCCCTGGAATCTCTGCTTAACTTGCATCTGCAGGTCAATCAGTTCATCAGAAGTAATGGCAGTGGCAGCAGCAGAAGTAACTTCCTGGGTACAGGATTTCAGGCCGGTCATTTTCCCGTCAGTTCCGCCCAGCAGCTGACCTTCCAGAAATTCAGCAATTGCTTCTGCGATTTTGTTGACCACATAGGCGGTCAGATCGAATTCAGTGTTGTTGATCAGGGACACAGATACCTTCGTGAGGGCACCAACCAGGTAACCACTCAGAGTAATGCCAGTGAAGGACCCAGATTTAGAAGTCAGGGCAGTAAATTCTTCCGCATAGCTGGCAGAAGGCCCTTTGTCTTTGTCAAACTTCGGGAAAACCAGATCGCCTTTCACGTTGAATTTGGTAGCCATGGCATAGATCGGGCAGATATCTTTGACCAGTTCGATGATCTTTCTGGCAATGGTCTTGGGGATCACAGCGCCGTTGTCGGTTTTGGTCATGCCGCCTTCAGCACGGCATTCTTCCAGGTTCCCGCGGATATAAGCGGCAAAAGCCCGTTCTTCATTCTTTTCAGCCTTGGCTGCAGTGGGATCTGCAGGTTCTTCATCCTTGTTGATGGACATGGACGCTCTGATCTTTTTGATGGTGGCATCCAGGTCACGGATTTCAGCAGTAATCTGGTCAAATTCCTTGTTTTCGTCCTCCGTCATGGCACGGGTTTCTTCTTCGGCCTTCTTGACGATTTCATTCAGCTTGTCAACCAGGGCATTACGCTTTTCAATGAGTTTCTTCAGGTTCATGATTGTCCTCCTTATTCTTTACCCAGCTTTAAGATTTCGATTTGTCTCTTTTTCCGCTCCAAAGCTCCGTAGATGTCATTGACCTTATCCGGTTTGTCATCTGCCACACGGATTTCCTTTAAGGCTGCCTTTTCATCGCGGGTATTGATGGATGTAGCATAGTAGGCCGGAGTCACATCGAGGATGGAAACTTCATCTAGGCTGATATCAGTCAGCTCACGGATGCGGCCGTTCTGTTCATCGTCCCGCCATTCTTCCCCGTTGGGGTTGATCCAAAAGCCAAAGGACCAGCCGGATAGGTTTCCGGCACGGCCTTCTCGCACAATTTCCGGATCATTGACAAGGGCCCGTGCATAGAGGCCAATATTGTCCTCTTTCAGTTCCAGTGTGCCGTCATCCATGCCGCCTATGGCTCTTTCATGATTAAAGTACAGTTTCACATGGGGGTTTGCGGCAATCGATTTCGCGAAAGTGCCAGTCTTGACCACTTCCCGGAACTGTTTGCCGTCATAATCGTGCAAGATTCTGGACATTCTTTCGACAGCATTCACATATCCTTCAATGACTGCAGTGTTGTCACTGCGGATTTCCACTTTCACCATTACCACCTCCTTTCAAGTTGCTGGCTTTTGGAGGCGTTTCAGCAGTCTCATTGATATTTGCCTTCACGCCGGTATTCGGAGTGTAGATTTCCCCGGATTTTGGGTCATACAATACTGCATCAAGGCCCAGCTTGATGGAATCCATGCCAACAGGCAGCATATTTTCCTTCTTGCGGATGTCATCCACCGTGAGCCAGGAGTTTTTCAGGCCAATTTCATAGCACTGATACCGCGTCATGGTGTCGGCTTCGGTGATAGCACTGCTGTCCAGGGTGAAAAACAGGCTTCCTTTCTCAGATTCCAGCAGCATGAATTTATTCAGGGCATTTTCAATGGCCCTGGCCACCGGCAGCACCGCCGTACGAATGGCCTGTAAATAGGTTTCAGACGTCGGATTTTCGCTGAAAAGCCCTGTTGGAATCCCGAAGATGGCATAAACAGAGTTATTGTTCAGGGTTTTGTTGTCCACCAGCTGGTTTTCTGTTGCTGTGGTGCCTATTTCCTGGAAATCCAGCCCGTCATTGAGCACTACCACACTATTGTCCCCGGAGAACAGTTTTGCCCAGGCCAGCCGCAGAGAACGGAGGATTCCCGCATCCAGGTGCTTGCTGGACTTCAAAAACCCCCGCTTTGCCCCGGATCCAATGGTGCTGTGCTCATACCGAAGAGTCTTGAACATGGTGGAGAACAGAGCCTGGTTCTCTTTTAAGATGCCATGACCTTCCATTCCGTCATCGCTGTCCCGCAGGATCCGGAGTACCTGGTAATCATCGTACCGCTGGCCATTGACCCAGTAGTTTACTTCTTTGAACACCGGATCCGCATTGGTCAGTGCGGAAACATTGTCGAAGGCCACATAATGGACAGACTTGATCTTGTTTCGCTGCCAGTTCACGAAGGCATAGCCAGCCCCGTCCAGCAGATAATCCGTGACCAGGGCCCGCTTGAACTGAACTGCGTCCAGGGTGTCCCCGGTTTCCCGGTTCAGGAGCTGGGTCCGGTAGTCTTCTATCTCTTCTTTCCCGCCGTTTTCCATTCTCCGGTAGAGTCTGACCGGCATACCGGAGACAGCCCCCGTAATGAACTGCAGGCAGGCCGTCACAGCTGGCAGGGTCAGTGCCTCTTCCCTGGATGCTTGCATATCGGTGCCGCTCAGCAGCAGATCTGCCAGCCCCTCCGGAGTTTCCGCTGGGTTTTCCAGAGACCTTTTTTCTCTTTTAAAGCCTAAAAAATTGAGCAATCCCACTAATTTCACCTCCTTTTCAGAACTGAGCTCCCCAGGTCATGGGTGTATTGAGCTTCACGTCCTGTTCCAGCAGATACATGGCGTTTATGGTGGCCGCCACAATATCGATCTTGCCATTACTCTTTTTCTTGTTCACGTATCGGTTCATGTTCGTGTCATATACGCATTTGGCGTTTTCAAAGTTGATTTCCACCATTTTATTGGCGGATTCATAGTGGAATTTCCCGTCTGTAATGAGCTCAGCCAGCCATTTGGTGGGGGAATGCAGCACACTGGAATGCTGTTTCACTTCCACTGTCTCAATGCCCCCATCCTCCCATTTCTGGGCAGAGCTTAGGCAGTTGTACCGGTCGAAGCCCAGTGCCTTGACCTTGCAGCCATACCTTTCTTCCAGGCTGAACACGTAATCTTCAACCACCTTGTAATCAATGGTCCGGTCTCCACAGGGCACCACATAGCCAGCATTGATGTATTCGGCATAGGGAACCCTTTCCGCCCTGGTTTTTTCCTCGACTCTGTCCGCCGGAACGAACACCATGGGTATGCAGTCAACTGCCTCTGTTTTGGCATCGTAGGCCACAAGGCTGACCGCCGTGTTGTCGTTTGTCATGGAAAGGTCCACACCCACATAGACATCACGGCCATGCAGGTCGATGCTCTTGACCTTTCCCCTCTGCAGATCATCCAGGGAGATGTAGGCTTCCCCGTCATAGGTCCCGGAAGCCATGATATTGCAGTGCTTCGTCAGAAAATTGGTTTTAGCCGATTCAATGTTCAGCGCCCGGGCATGTTTTTTCTTCAAATCATCCCAGATTTCCTGAATCTCTATACCTGCCGGGTTCCCCTGGGCCATGGCCAGGGGATTGGTGATCCATTCTTTGGCAATATCCGGATCTGGTTCGTACAGCAATGCAAAAGTCGCCTGATCCTCCACTTGTCCATCCAGGACACGCTTCGAATAAGCGACTTCTGCTTCAAATGGGTTATTCACTTTCGGATATTTTGTAGAAATGATGCATCCCAGCTTATTCTTGATGTTCAGCTGTCCGGATGCCATGGCTTCGATGGCGCTGTTGTTTGGCAGTGCCCCGACTTCGTCTGCCAGAAATACGTTCGGCAAACGTCCATCAAAGCGGTTTGCCGCATAAGCAAGAGGCGTGTAGGTCGTCTGCGTCAGCGTGCACTTGATACAGTCACGCAGAAGCTTGAACCTTTTCAGGCCATGCATGTCATAGTAGACCAGGGGAGATACGGACAGCGTGTTCTGGATGGCTTCTTTCACTTCTTTAGCCAGCTGCCGGTCCGGTGCAACGGAGAAAAATTGAGAAAAAGGCGGCTCCGTCAGGAACAAAATGATGAAGATGGTGGCCACCGTGTAGGTCTTGAAGTTTTTCCGGCAGATTTCCAGGACAGCCCTCTCATAGCGCCGCTTTTCCGGGTCTGTGCGGTAAACTTCTGCCAATACCGCCACATAGAACAACCATTGATAATTTACGGTACATTCATACAGGGTTTTTCCGAACTGCAGGCCCCTAGGCATGATTAAAAGCTTCAAGAGCCCATCTATCTGTCTGCATTTGTGCTCATTGATGCAGAAATTCGGGTTTTTCCCGTCTGCCACATTCAAAAAGTCCTGGCATTGCTTGACCACATAGACAGGAGGCTTGTAGATGCCTTTCACTTCCGGTATCAGGGCCATGCTGCTGAAGTCTCCGGAAATAATGGCTTCCGCATATTTGTATGCTGGATGGTTTTTGATATAGGCACTAGGCATGCAGCATCAGCCTTTGAGAGCCTTCAGCAGAGGATCCTGCATGGCCTTTGTTTTAGGATCCGCTTCTTTCTTGCTTCTGGCGTCTTCCAGCATCTTGTTCAGAGCCTGGGCAGTTTTGTTGGCGCTGTCCGTTACACGATTGTAGGCATTGATTCCCGGGTGAGTGTAGATGTTCGCCCGTCCCTTAACATATTCCTTAGTAACCAGGACGCCATCCTTTTCCAGGCTCTTCTGCAGTTCTTCCGCAAGCGCAACCTGGGTGGTATACCTGCGGAATGTGGTCATGAACAAATAATTATCTGTCAGTCCATATGCCTCCGCCGTTTCAAGTAGGTCTTTCGCCATTCTATTTAGTTTTGTTTGGGTGATTTTATAGTTTGGCATATCAACCACTCCTGTAATGGGTCTTGTGTCTTTCTGCGGCGTTCCCGGTGCGATTTTCAGGGGCTTTCTCCCCTTCCCCTATAGTTGGTATAGGCCCCTGATTTTTTCTTCTTAAATCGCGTTTAACTCGTTCCAAAAAAAGCATGTGGAATTGAAATTGGTGTGTTTTGAGGTAGGGCAGTACGGTCTAGGGTTTGGCCGGCTCTTTCAAATCTGGAAGCCGGGGGGATACTATCGCCAGCTGACGGAGACGGTCCGCCGGAATAATGCCGTGCTCAGCTTCGTCATGATGCCTTGAACACAATGAAATCAGATTGTTTGTATCAAGTCTCTGACTGAAGTCCCTGTCCAGCGGCGTGATGTGATGGATCTGAATGTCATTGTTATTCAGTCTGTGTTCATCCTCTAAACAGATGCGGCAAAGATAATGATCGCGCTGAAGAATTTCCATTCTCTTCTTCTGCCATGCTGCTGAACTTCTGAACCTTTCGTTCTGTCCTCTTTCCTTTCGATACCATTTGTGTTTTGGCTTCTTCGGACAGACGTACCCCGTGGGGTGCATCCGGCCACAGTAGGGGCATGAAATAAGCATAGGGGTTTCACTTTCTTTTGTAAGCAGATAAAGAAAAAGCCATGCCCAATGGCACGGCCTGTATTTAGTTTTCGATGCTACCAGTATACCACGGGTTTCCTGCTTTGATCGTACACAGACCGTACACGTTTCTGCTCAAAATCTACACGATTCTGCTCAAATCTGCTCAGAACTGCTACGGCTCTTTGAAGAACACCATGTTCCCCTGGTGCTGCGGAATGGCATTCCGTCCGAACATCATGACAGTCAGGGTTTCCAGTGCGACGCCTGCCCGCTTCCGGCAGAAACCCACACTGGAATTCACATGTCTGGCTGTGCTGTCCCAGGAAGTTTTATCAATGAAGCGGTCAACCAGGATGGTTCTGTCCGTCTCAGAGATCTTTCCCATGGCTTCAAGGGATCTGTCCAGCCTGGCCATGATTGGCCCTAATCTGTCCAGTTCAGCGGAATACCGGTCAAGCTTATGCTGCAGCTCTTCATGTCTGGCATAAATCCGCTCCTGCTGGCTCTCCTTCTCCCCGCCGCCGCAGCCACCAGTAGGAGAGAAGGATGGTGAAGCAGGTGTTGCCTCCTGGCTCAGCATCGCTCTGCACTCTGCCATATCGGCCTTGACATTGGCAATGTACTGGCTAAATTCATGATAGCGGTAAAGGTATTCCCGCACCGCATTGATATAGTCATTATGAAACATTGGCCCATCCTCCTTATGTTATGAAAGGCATGGCAGCGCACAAGGCTCTGCCATGCTTGTCTATGCTTTTTCTTCTGTTACTCTGACTCTGATGTATCCTTCACCCTGGGCCGCATAGAACTTCCTGCAGGTGACGGATACAACCTGTTTGTCATCTACATAAGCGGCCCCGTTCAATGCATCCAGCACCGCTTTCAGGACATTGTCAATGTCCGGCTTCTTTGCTGGCCGGCAAATGTTGTACTGGCACGCCAGCCGCTTTCCCTTCGTGTACGACTTGGGAATCTGGAAGTAGGCATCAACCGTAATCCCGACATAGCAATCAGATGGGATTGCCTTCCCTCCGGCAGCCAGAAACGCTTTACGAATCAGCTTTTCATACTTTGCTGTTTTCGCGGGTGTATAAACGGTCCCGCTTTTCTGGCTGAACCGCGGCCTTGCTTTTCCTTGCGGGTTCCCTTCTACGATAAACTCCATACCAGCCTCCCATTATTTCTGAATCAGAAACCATTCAATGAATGTCATATGTTCTTTAAGCTGTCCTGTATCATACACATACCATTCGATTCCAAGCCCTACAGCAACCAGCATCAATACTAACCCGACGGCTATAAGAAATTCGTATCCGTTTTCATATAAAATTCTTCTCACATCCTCATCGCCTTTCTGAAAGAATCTTCACATTCCGGGCGGCGATTCTCCTGGCAGACTCGCTCATCGTTGCACTTGCGGACCCGCTGCCCGAATTCGTCATACATCCAGTGCCATTGGCCGGGATACAGCTTCCGACCGCAATACGCGCACCAGTGATACTCACCACGATTTTGCAGCAGCTCTTTCCGCAATGCCTGAATGGCCTGCTCCGTATTCTTCTGCCGCCGTCTGTTCTTTCGCCCCATCCTACATTACCTCTCACGGTTAACCATGAACAGGCTCAGGAAGATGGAAGCCAAGAAACCTCCAGACATCATCCCCAGAAAAAATACAATTGTATTTACTTCATCCATCCTGATGCCTCCTTAAAAGGGAATCTCTTCCTGCTCCATCCACTGCTGGTCAGGAACCTCAGTCCCCATATGCTCAAATCCGCCCGTAGACACGTTTTGATTGCTGGCGCAGCTATTCACCTGCGTGGTGATCTCAGAACGCTTCTCGATGAACTCCGCCCGGTTCACCGAGATTTCTGTAGTATACTTCTTCTCTCCGCTCTTGCTGGTATAGCTCCCCGTCTGGATTCTGCCTTCTACCAAGAGCCGTTGCCCTTTGTAGACGTAATTGCTAATGGCGTCGGCAGTCTTGCCGAATGCTACGCAGTTGATGAAATCCGCTTCCGGATTCTGCCCTTTTTTATTCAGCCTGTTGACGGCCAGTGTGAAGCGGGCTATGGTCATGCCGCTCTGCGTTGCCTTAATAACCGGGTCACGGGTCAGTCGCCCTAAAACAATAGCTGCATTCATGCTTTCCCTCCATCTTCCATAAACAATTCCCGTAAGAACTTCGTGTATTCTTCCGCCTTTGCCAGATCGCTGAGCAACGTGCCCTTCTTCGGATAGCGGTACAGGTACTTGATAATGTTCCCCATGTAGTAGGCTTCCGCTCCAGAAAGGCCACGGGTCATAAGTTCAATTACTTTTTTACACTCTGTGCCCTTCCAGGTGTAGTGATCCGGATGATGAATCATGTCAGATGTTTCACCCGGCTCGTCGTCCAAGTCGGCATTCAGCCAGTTCAGAATGGCATCAACACAACAACGCTGGCCGTCGCAAAATTTTCCTGATGCGGGGCACTTTTGGCCGTCCATAATACTTGCCAGAAATTCTGCCAGCTCATCTTTATCCATCGCTTTTATCGCTTCATAGTTCGTCATAATCAATTCCTCCTTATCGGTAAATCTTTCCAGTTCGGATGTTTTTCAGTACAATCCGTTCAACAACTTCAAAACCGTAAGCCTTGAAGATAGCTCTGACCTTGTGGATGGCCTTATCCATCCTGGCGGCATCCGCCTCATCCTGCTTCCGTTTTTCTTCCTGGCGGATTGTTTTGTAGGCCCCGTCATACGTCGGGTCTGCATATCCTTCTTCGTTTTTAATCATCAGCCCACACCTGCCAGTCTCTGATTCTGCCCTTCCACTCGTAACGCATAAGGGTTCACCATTTCATAAATTCGGCTACCCAGCGCTTCATCAATCCTGGCAAGGTTGCCTACGCTGTACTCACTGCTGAAAAGCGTCGTCAGGTGATTCAAGTACCTGGCATTAATCAGGTCAAAGACCACTTTCAGCTCATCCCTGTCGATGGCCACCAGTTTCCCACTTTCGACGCGGCCAGAGAACTTGAACAGGTCATCAATGTAGAGATTCTGGCAGGTCTTCCATTTTTTCATGGCTGCATCGTAATCATCACTGTAACTCCGAGACGCTTTGACCAAGTTGGGGATTTCTGCCCGGTAGGAAAAATAGAAGTGCGGTTCTCCGAATCGCCGCGTCAGCTCCTGGCAGACAGCAATGCAGATGTGAGTCTTTCCCATTCCAGAGCGGCCAAAGAGTCCAAAGCCGGTCCCGCCGGAAGTGTGCCCTTTTAGCCAGGCTTCTGCCATATCCTTCATTCTCTTGGCCGTTTCACTCCGCCTTTCATCAAAGCTGACCAGCGTATACCGTTCATAATCCTTCGGAGAAATCCCGGAGGTTCTGAGACGATGCGCTACCTGCCGACGTTCAAAACAGTCTGGGCAATGAGCCATAGCTACTGTGCCGTCATCTCTTGTAATTGCCACCCAGCCGGTATTCCCGCAACGCTGGCAGTCGATGCCGTCTTTTGCCGGTTTCGCCGGTTCCGGAGTCACCACCTTGCCGTTCTGTTTCATTTGTGCAGCCAGGTCATTAATCATGTCCATGACTGAGCCTTTCATTGAATCCATACAGCTCACCTCCATCAAAAAGGAATGTTGTCAATCTCCGGTGATACGGTCCCTTGGTTGTCCTGCTCTTTTCGTGGCAGTTCATGCCGCTGCCATGTCCGACAGGTAGCCTGCCATGACTTCATAGGATTCCGTCCCACCTTCCAGCCGTTACTTTCGTAGTAATCCATAAAGGCCTCTGCTGGGAATGTGTATCCGTTCTCAGCAATGTAGGCCTTGAGTTCCTCCAGAGTAGGCTTTACGAATTTATGAGCAGCAGTTGTTGAGTTGTTGGCAGAGTTTCTCTTCCCACTACTCTCTCTACTCTCTCTATCCTTACCTATCTCTATCTCTAACCTATCTCTATCTCTAACCTGAGGTTCCATTTTGGAGCCGACTTGGTTCCGACTTGGTTCAGATAAGACATATTCGCCTTTTTCATTCACTTCCAGCAGCTTGATTTCCTCACAATCTGTTGGTTTATAGCGGTCCTTCTTGATGTAGTTGTGGATCCGCCAGTGCTTAATGGCCATGATGCCAGTATCGAACGGGATTAGGTACTGCTTTGCAATAAGCAGTTTCACATCATCCGGTGATGCCCCCACGGTTCGCATGATGGTCTTGGCATTCTTCAAGAATCCGTCATCATCTGCCCTCAGCAGCATGTGGAAATACAAGCATTGCGTACTTGCCGGCATATCAAGGAACATATCCGTATTAATGACCGACTTGCTCATCATCCTTTTATCCGCCACGGTATCCCCTCCTTTCTCACAGGGCTGAGAATGTGCCGGCAGCACACAAACACTGCCGGCCAGTTTCCCAGTAACTCGTTAATCCAGAAAGGATTATTTGGCATCGGGTTCAAACAAATTCCCCTGGGCACGTCTGCCTTTGATGTACTTTTCCGTTTCATCCAGCAGATACTGCACGGCTTCCCATGTCTGTGTGGCCATGAACTTCGGATGCTCTGCACCGGTAGGGTTCTTCATGGTAGACGGTGGTTCTTTAAGCGCTGGCGTCACGACAGAAACGGATTCACCGGAAATCGGCAGGTAGAGATTGAAGCCAAACTTTACCGACAGTTTTCCAGAAGAGCTGTAAGCCAGCACAACTTCATTGGGGCTGATGCGGTGTTCCATGACTTCTCCAGTGAATGACATGATGGCTGCAATGTGGCTGCCCAGATACTGGAAAGCATCATAGAATTCCGGCGCTGCCTTTTCTTCTGATGTGAGCTGCAAGTTATCCCAGTAGCTGTCACGATATTTTTCATAGTTAATCCGGATGCCGCCCTTCACGAGCTTCACTTTGGAAATAATGATTTGCTTTGTTGTTTCTCCCATAGCTGCCTCCCTTTATTTCGCTGCTTCCTGGTCAGGAATGATTTCGCCGGTTTCCGGATCCACATTCTGAGGGATGGGTTCCGCATCAATGGTCATCGTTTCATCCGGTTCATCTTCCATGCTGGCGGAGATATTGCTCTTGACCGTTTCATCGGTTGCGACTGCTTTGACGAAATCGGTGGCAATCGGAGCATATTTAAGGGCACGCTTCAGGACCGTCTTCTTGGCCATGGCGTCAAAGTCAGTCTGCCACGGGCCATTGCGGAAGCTCTTGGATTTTTTCTGTGCGAATTCCAGCACATCTTCCTTGCTCATGACTTCGAACCCATAGCCGCCGGTCTTGGTATGCCAGACGGCATAGTACATGGTGACCGGGCCGCGGTTGCTCATGGCCGGGATGTGTTTCAGTTTAGGCTCCAAGCCCAGCTCGTATTCGAATTCATCGTTTTCATGGACTTCATGCGCCTGGATGTCCTTGATTTCACCCGAACGGTACGCCAGATCCAATAAACCTTTATCTGTTACTCATACAGTTTTTCATCCTGCATGCATGGACTATCTCTTCATCTTTTCAGATGCCGTGCACTTGGAGGAGTAACTCATCTTCTCCCCTACTGGGCTACATTCATCACCCATAGTCTCTACACTCGTCAAACAAACATGAAATCCTTTTACTGTACCTCTACGTTTAATAGCGTGTGTAACAGTTGAAGCAGATGCGTCTAATCTTTTAGCTGCATTTTTAACCCCGTGAATTGTTTCTCCTGTTTCAACGATCAGGACATCTTTTAAATGGCCTGCATTTGTTTGTGGAATAAGTTCATGGCGTTTTCGCTGGCTCTCACTTATCTTTCTTCCTATCCAGGCGGGCATCTTTTTCCCCTTTTGTGCTTTTGCAAGCTTCAGCCGGGTAGATGCCGGGCGTGGCTTTCCAATCGTGTTGTACTCTGGATTAAGCCTATGAATATATTCAAGTTCTTTAGCGTGTAGTTCCTCAATACCAATTCCAGAAGGGAAAACCGCAATCGGCTCCATAATAAAGTTATCCCTTCCATATTTCAAAATATCTTTCTTTACTGCTGAATCGGTATTTGATGAAAAATCCCGCCATTGTTGACGACGCTTCTTAAAGCGATTTGTCGAGCCAATATAGAACTTGCCATTAATAAGATTTGTGATTTTATAAACGCATTGCATAGATTCATGTCTCCTTTTAAAGCACGGTATTACCCTCATATGACGGGCTTCACCGTTAGCCCTCAAAGAGGACACCCCTGAGTAATAGGGTTCACACGGTTTTACTTGACCAAAAGGTTTAGCCAAGCTGGAACTGGCATACATTGCCATAAGGAATCAGGTAAGCCTGTCCAACAGGTGTATTCGGCTCAAGGCCAAGCTGGGCGGCCTGCATCATCGCTCCCAAGAAAGACTGAGGCGTACACTGTTGCAATTTAGGCGTACTGGAAAGGGCGGTAAACACCATCCGGGTGAAACGTTCCGGGGTGATCACGGAAGGCAGAGCCTTCTTGATTTCCGGTTCCATGCTTCTAATCAGCCCCTTCAGGCTGGTGTCCTTTTGTGCGGACACCTGCATCTGAGCTGCCTTTTTACTCAATCCACCTTTAGTATTCATGTTGCTCCTCCTTATCTGATTCTGAGAATGCGGGATGCTTTGGTAACGGTAATAAGGCCTTTCTCTTTGAGCATCTCATAGATATCGGCATTGCTTTTTTTGAGTTTTGCCAGGCTGATGGTTTCCCTGGGCGTTCCCGCCTTCCAGGTGATTTTGTGTTCGGAAGTTCTGGCCCGTTCAGCACTGCCCATGGCATTCATAATTTTATTTTTCCGAAGCTGGATGTTCTCTTTCAATTTTTCGATGGTTTCTGTATCTTGGTTGATTTCATCAATCAATCGGTCAAATCCGTCCAGGCTAACCTCCACATTCATGGACTCCTTATACCTTTCCCGGAGAGCTTCAGCACAGCTCTCAGATCCATCAAGAGGCGGCGGGTTTTTCGTCTGGACCAGGTCCCAGAAGTTCTTTTCTTCCAGGATTAATGTATTGATGTCATCTTCATTCCGGTCGATTTTCTTCCACTGGGCTTCGTTACCTCCCAGGAGAACTGCGATATACCAGGAATCTGCCCCGGTTACAGCCATATAGTGCAGGCACTGGCAGTAGTAGGCATCCGGCACATTGTCATCCGCCCACTGCTTGTACTGACTGACACCGGCCGTCTTGATTTCCAGCCCGGCGTTTTCGCCAACTACAATCCGGTCTACATTGGCCAGCATGAACGGATGGCTGATGCTGCGCAGAGTCCCGCAGCGTTCAACCTTCTTCCCTGTGGTTTCGGCGAACCAATCTGAAATATTTGCTTCGTTCTTGATGCCCCAGTAGACGAACTGATTCCCAGAGAGATCAGGAGCTTCCGCCTGGCCTGTTTTCTCCATCCAAAGCTGGTAGAGAGATTTGTAAGGATTCATGCCCAAGATAGTTCCGGCGTCAGATCCGCCGATTCCGGTATTCCGAACGGCCAGCCACTTCTCATGATTTTTGCTTTCTTCAACAGTTAAAATCTTTTCCGCATTCCACTTCATTGTTTCTTTCCTCCTGGTTTTTCGTGATATAATGGAGGCGATAGTGTGGGAAGCATTATCGCCTCTGAGACCGTTGGCAGTGCTGTGCCAACGGTTTTTTATTTTGCCTTCTGGCCATTCAGGACCAGCTTGGCCGCTTCGGCAACTGCCCTGGAAGCGAACTTTTTCGGGTACACTTCAATGGATCCCGTCTGCCGGTTGGTCCGGATCAGCTCCCAGCAGTTGATGCCGATGGCTGCCCGCCATTTGGTCTTGTCTTTTGCCATGTAATCACCTCCTTATCTCTTCACGCGAATCTGCAGCACCTTGCCAGGTTGGAGAACCCCTGGATCCGGGATGTCATTGTCTACCCGGCACCGGTCGATAATGGCTCGTATGTCTTCTGAGCTGTCCAGCTTCGAGCAGATATCCCAGAGCGACTGTCCTGGCAGGACTACCCGGGAATAAGTCTCATACGGAGCTTGCTCCCGTTCCACCGCAGATACTCCATGGCTCAGGAGAGTCAGCCCAGTCAAAACAAGGACCACAGCTGCCAGTTTGTCATGCGTCTTCATTGCCATCATCCTTCCCGTCTTCCATCACATCAAACCCATCATCCAGCTTGTCCATGACAACCTGACGTTTGGTTATCAGGTCATCCAGATCTTTGCCCAGAATCATCACCGCGCTGGCATCCAGCACAGGATGGCCATAAACGTCAATATCTCCGACTTTATCGGCCAGGTCGTCGACCGCATCGAGAAAGTCGTCATCGACCAGATAAAATCTTTTCATTAGTCCAAAACCTCCTTTTTTACACCTTCCAGGCTCCGGTTGGCGATTTCCACCAGGAGTGCCTGGAGCCTTTCGTTTTTCTCCTGTTCTTGTTTCAGACGTTTTTCCAACATGGCACATTCCGGATTGTATCCGGCACATCCGCTCTCCAAAATGGACATAATGTACCGCTTAGAAAACCGGACGCCAGGGATTTTCAAGGTTTTCAGTGCTCCGCTGGCCACCATTTTGTAGACCTGGGAATCGGAGTACTTCAGAATCTTCATGACTTCTTTGACCCCGATGGCCTCGTCTTCCATAGCCGTCACCTCCTTTGTTCCGACAATCTCTATACCCGATTTCACATCCTCTTTTGGTATAATGCCAAGAGAAAGGAGGTGATCCTGGTGAAGAGAAATCTCGATTTAATCCGTAACATTCTTCTTCGTATTGAAACAAATGAGAAAAATGCCACTCTAAGCAGCTCCGATTTCGCGGATCTGGAGCCGGACCAGAATATTGTGGATTACCAGCTGTACCTTTTGGAAGACGCCGGATATATTGACGCTTATGAAGTCAATACAATCGGGCGCTATTATCCGCAATACCTGGTGAAATGGCTGACTAATGATGGTTGTGATTATGTAGACTCCATCCGGTCAGCATCAATTTGGGAAAAGACCAAAGAAAAGTTGGCTTCAGTCGGCGGTCAAGCGTCTCTGTCCATCGTCAAGACAATCGCCGAACATGTTACAATGTCTTTTCTTGGCATCTAACCTCTGCCACTATTAAGCGGTCGAGGTGCTCTGAAGTCTCTTGATAAGCTTCCAGAAGGTCCCTGTCGGCTGTCTGGGAAGCTTCCGTCAAGATTATCGACACATGCAGCAGCTTCCTTAGCCTTTCCTGGCTAAGCTTTCTTTCAACAAGAGCCTTGCTTTTGCAGGGCTCTTTCTTTTTCCCCTCTTCAGTCATGGGCTTTCTCCTTTACCGTTAGTGATTTTTAATCACTATTTTCAGCAAAAAAAAATACGGTCTCGTTCCTCGTCACTTAACTTTAGGAGCCTCTGAAGCTTTTTAATCTCAGTAGCTTTAAACTCCGATAGGTTGTGGATTTTCTTCCAAAATCCAGCATAAGTAAGGCCCAGAGCCTTTACCAGGTCTTTTTTAGTTATTCCAGCTCTGGCAATAGCAGCATTTAATTCTGCGGTGTCAGTCATATTGCTCACCCCCTTTGGTGATTTTTAATCACAAGCACATCTTACAACTTTTGTGATTTGTTGTCAACATGAGTTTTTGTAATTTTATTTTTGTTGATTTATAGTAACTAAAATAATATAATTAAGTCATGGACATGAGTCAGAAGGGATCGTGGTAAATATGACTTTGGGAGATAAAATTAGAATCAGAAGAGAAGAAGCTGGGCTTTCTCAAGATGAGTTAGCTCACAAGCTTGGATATAAATCACGCTCTACTATTGCAAAGCTGGAATCTGGAGTGAATGACCTAACCCAATCAAAGCTAAAAGCATTCGCAGAAGCTTTGAATACAACTGTGGCGGATCTTCTTGATTGGGAGGATACGTCTGAAAAGAGCAATGAAGAAAAGCCTTATTACTTTGATCCAGAGACTGCCAAACTAGCACAAGAGCTGAAAGATAATCCCGGTCAGCGGATTCTTTTCGATGCATCCAGGGACTTGTCTCCTGAAGATATAAAAGTAGTGATGGCTGTAATTAAGGGCCTGAAGGCCAAAGAAGGAATCGATGAATGACAATTATCCTGACTTATCAACCACTCCCCCCTAATGTTCCCGCATTGGTCCATGCCAATCCCGATGATTCTTATACGATTATCGTCAACAAAGATCTCTCTGAAGAAGGCCGTAAAGAGGCTTTTCGGCACGAAGTCAAACATATAACTGGAGGTGACATTTACAGAGAGGATAGCATTAATACCATAGAGGCTTCGTGTCATAGCAATACCGCTAATTTTCAGATTAATGAAAATGTGGAAATCTACGTGAAAGATGGAGAATGAAAGGTTGTGTTGTTATGTACGCATTATTCGGATTTCTCGCAATGATTGCAACAGTAATGATGATTGTAGCCCTGGTTAAGCCTAAATGGGGTACTTTCGGCAAAAAGCCGGAATGGAATCGTAAAAAAGCTGCAGGCTTATGGCTGGCTGCTTGTATCGTTCTTTCCGGATTGGCCAGTGCTACCACTCCTCCGGAAGTAAAACAGGCTCAGCAGCAAAAGGCGGCCCAACAGAAGATGGAAGAAGAAGCAAAGAAGCATGTATTTGCTAAAAACTATGGTTTCACCATGGAGCAAACGAAAGCCCTGGACGAAGCCCTTGAATCCGTTGGTATCAAGAAAATCAAGGATGCCACCAAACAAGGCGCTCATGATTATGTGCTGGAAGTCGATGCCGGAAGCTACACTCCGGACAAGAACACTATCCATGTTTTCTGCGATGAAAATAACAAACTCCTGGCCATTAAATATCGAGCCATTGCATTGTGGAATGACGGGAAGCCAGTCCACCAGATTAGTGACTACATCATGAGCACTTCTGAAGAACTGACTGTTACTCGAAAGAGCAAAGAGATGGTAAAGAAAGTTTTGAAAGCCCCTAAATTTGCCAATTTTGACTCTGGGACATTCAAATACTACAAGAGCCAGGGAATCATTACCCTTATCGGGACGGTCGATGCCCAGAACAGCTTCGGGGCCATGATTCGTTCCCAGTTCAAAACACAATTCAAAGAAGAAGATGGAAATCTGAAACCGATCCACTTCACTTTTGAAGGTAACCAGCTGCTCTGATCTAAAATAAAAATCCCCGCCGGTACTGCGAATACCGACAGGGATATGTAACCACCCTCACCACAAGGGGCTTACTCTATCATTGTACCACAGAGGCCCCTTTCTGCCCAGAAGGAGGCCGATTTTTTATGGAATACAGTTTCAGTTATCGAGAAAAGAACGGATCTGTATGCCTGATTTTGTCTTACAAGGTCGGGAAAAGATGGAAGCAGAAGACCAAACAAGGGTTCAAGACCCAAAGAGAAGCCAGGAAGTACCAGGATACCCTTCTGGCCCAGGTAAAAGAAACCGCCGGGCTGACGGATGATATCCGTCTGAAAGATATCTCCCTCAGAGATTTCTTCCCGATTTTTGTCCGGGACAGGGAAAATGCTCTTGCTTATAATACGCTGCGTAACTACCATGACGGGATTGCCAGCCTGGGATCCGTGGCAGATATCCCCATCCGGGATCTTACTACAGCGGAAATCATAAATGCCCTGATGGCATCTGAATGCAAACCCAGCAGCAGGAAGTCACGGCTGCGCTTTATCACCCCAGTCCTGGAGCATGCCCTGAAAATGTACAACATCATAAAGGTCAACCCCGCCAAAGGAATCAAGCTTCCCATGGACAAGGCCCCGAAAACGCTGCGGGCTTTCACCAGGGCAGAGCTGGCCGCCTTGCTGAAGCTCCTGGAGCCCTGGCCGCTCCGGCATCTGGTGGTAACCCTGGGGGCTGGCACCGGTATGCGCTTCGGAGAGATAGCCGGCCTCCCATGGGCTGCCATCGACTGGGACAAACAGGCCATCACGGTACAGCAGCAGTATGCCCAATCTGCGCACAATCAGTACAGCATAGGACCCTGCAAGACGGCCAACAGCAACAGGGTCATCCCGGCTTCAGCGGCAGTCCTTCAGGAGCTCAAAGCATGGAAGAAAACGCAGCCGATGACCATTACCGGGACAGTCTTCCCTCTGGATCGTATGCCTACGGAGCGCACCAGCATCAACACCCTGATCCGGAAACATTTTCCCGGCCGGTCTCTCCACGCTCTGCGGCACACCTTTGCGACGCTGCTGCTGTCCAGGACGGGAGACATAAACCTGGTGGCCCACGTATTGGGGGATACCGTGGGAACGGTGTCATCCATCTATGTGAATTACACCGAAGACATCAACCAGGTTGCGGTCAAGGCCATAGGATCCCTGTACTAAAAATATTTTTGCCGTATTTTTGCCGTGAGCGCAAAAAAGCCCGTATCCACTAGGGGTACGGGCTTTAAATTACTTATTTCGGGAAAGAACTGGAAGTTGAGAAAAAACCAGACCATAGGGAAGTAACCAGAGGAGGGCGATGAAACCCGCTATCCTTTCTCTGCGTTGCTGTTCTCTACTCTCTGGAAACAAGAAATGGACAAGAATCAGAGACCCATATAGAAATACACCGCTGCGGATGAGACGGAGCAGGGTGATTCGGTGCATAGGATATAAAGGAGACTGAAAGCAAGACATAAAAATAGCAAAACTAAAAAGAAGTATCAGCAAAAACATTTTTGTAGCATACAATAGCTTTTGCTTATAAATTGGCGAAAAGTGCGTAAAATCACCTTCTTAGAGTTATCTTATCTTATCTTATCCTATTTTACTTAACTCTACCCAAAATATTACAACAGCTTTTATTTCTTGTGCCTTTCAACTTCCAACTGGGTTACAGTAAGTTCACGATTCAAATCATTATGCTTTTCATGTTCTTCTTCATGTTCAAAAGACTTTTTGTTCATCTCGTAACTGAGACGGGAGTTGAGGTAACAAGTTGGTTCACCATTTTCATCTTCGCGAACGAAGCTCCGGATATCATATGGCAATGGCAGAAGGACAGTTCTCATTGGTTTGCTCATTTTAATCAACGCCTTCTTTAGATTTCTGGTAATCGATAAACTTCATAACCTCCTTGATGGATTCCGGATTTAAATGCTTTGTGGCATCGAAAAGGACTTTATATTGGGGGTTGTCATGGATTTCTTGGGCCAAGCGGGCAGTATCAGGGTTTAGATAATATCCACCAGACGGTTTCTTATTACCGATTAGTTCATCAACGGTTATATCAAAAATTTTAGATAATTTTATCAAGGTATTTGGGTCAGGGGTAGAACGGCCTGTTTCCCATCTTGCAATAGCTTGTTGAGAAAATCCAACCTTCTGAGCAAGCTCAGCCTGAGTCATTTTATGTAATGAACGCAATCTTTTCAATTCATTACTAAGCATTAAAATTCAGCCTCCTTTCTTTCACACCACCAAAATACCACAAAACGTAGTAAAAATAAAACAATTATATCGAAACTTAACTATTGAATATAACAACTTAATGTAGTATACTACAGTTAATAGTTAAAGAGAAGGGAGGCATAAAATGGAAAATCTTCTTGTACAGCTCCGTGGAGAAAGGACCCAAACAGAGATGGCTGAAAAATATGGCGTCAGCCAACAGTCTTGGAGCTGCTGGGAAAATGGGGCTCGAAAACCTCCACTCAATATTATGCTTAGGCTAGAAAAGGATAGTGGTATTCCAATGGAGAAAATTTTTTACAAAGAATTTAACAATCAAAAGTAGTAAATGCGAAAGGAGAAAATCATGGAAGTGAAAATTAATGGAATGCCAAAAGAAATAGCCGATTTTCTAAAAGAAATAGAAAACCGGCCAATGTATTCAAAGCCTACGGCTCATACCCATAGCATGCCAAGCGTTAGTCCCGGTACCTATTGTCATAGCATGCCAAGCGTTAGTCCCAGTACCTATTGTCATAGCATGCCAAGCGTTAGTCCCGGTACCTATTGTCATAGTGTGCCAAGCGTTAGTCCCGGTACCTATTGTCATAGTGTGCCAAGCGTTAGTCCCGGTACCTATTGTCATAGCGTGCCAAGCATTAATCACGATACCTATTGTCATAGTGTGCCCAAGCGTTAGCACCGATATCTATTGTCATATCGTGCTGACGCCTAACTCAGATGAAGATGAAGGGAGAAATGGAATGAAGAAGCGGGGGAAAAAAAGTTTTCTGCTGGGAGCAAAAGACCCTAAGGGTTATTCAGTCAGGATTTCGATTAAAGTTTCCGATGGTAACGCCAACAATCTGATCGGTGAAGATTGCAAGGACTTCATAATTCAGAGTTTGTTGAGGGCTCGCAAACGGGACAATCTGAGCATTTTTTAGAAGCAATGTTTTGGAATTGCTAATGACGAGAGCATCTGGGGATAAAGTTTCATAAATTTTATCTGTAGATGCCATGGCTGCTTTGAAAATGACTTGTGCGTTTGAAAACTCTTTTACATCATCGTTCGGAGTAATCAGTTCGCAAGCGATGCTTGCAAAATTTGTAATGATGATTAACCTATTGCCGTCCAAAGAAAAAGGGGCCTTTGATTCAGGGTTGGCGCTTTTAAATGTTTTCAACGTGAGCGCTAAAGTTGTAATCACACCGGTTTTAGTATCAATTCGGTTTTTTAAAACATCCAGCAAAGTCTTTTCCATAATATCACCTCCTTTCTTGCTTTCAATTATATCAGAAATGGGGTCAAACTAAGGGGGGATTAACTTATGAATGAACTTGACCGACTGAAAACAGAAAACGCCGAACTCAAGCGGCAGCTTGAAGAACAGCGATTGAAAGAAGCGGATACAGGCCAGATGACTAAGCAAGAAATAGTAGCACGTTTAAACAAAATGACCGCCGACTTCAATCAGCAACTTGAAGAATGGCAAAAACAAGGCAAGTTATGCAATGAAAAAAGATTCTATTTTAAGTTAATGGGATTCTTGTTAAAGTGCTGCTGGTGCCTGGTTAAGAGCATCTAAAAGGCCGCTTAGTCTTTAAAATACGTAAGCAAGAATTCGACAATGTCGATTATTGTTCTGATAGCAGCCATCTTTTCTGTGCGTGTCCATTCACTAAACGTTGGAAAGAAAGAATTAAACTGACGCTCCTCTTTTTCAGCAAACTCGGGAACATCTTCAACGGGAACCTGCTCTTCAAAAACCGGCTGTGCTTGGAGTGCTAACTCAAGCAAACGGTCACGATCCTCTTGCTTGAACTGTGAAAGAAGTTTAAACGTGTTGAGTCAAACGGTTTCATAGGTATCGCATCTCCCTTCTGATCACATTATATCAGAAGGAAAAACGAAAGGAGGAAAACCTAATGAGTCTCAAGATGTTTTATAAGGATCTTCCTCGCAATCTCTTGTACTACCTCAAGCGAAGCCGCACCCCCAACGGGTTTGAGCGACGTCTTGGTTTTTCTCCATACAAATCCATTCCGAACGGTATCCAGGTACTCACAGCCTGAGTTAGACAGACATTTGATTTGATACTGTGGGAACACATTATCATAGCGTCTTATATCAACGGCGTCTATCAATCCAGCCTGATACATCATATGGATATTGTAATAGAGGCTATCCTCATTGCTGCATAAGTTTTTAAAATCGGCAGCAGTAAGGGAAGTACTATCAGAGGCTTCTGTTTGTAACAAGATTCTACGGATTAAATCTAAATCGCGTTTTATTTTGGGCACATCCTTTCTTCTGGCATTATATCAGACGAAAGGATAATTATGAAGGGAGAGTTCAATGGCAATTTCAGTTACACTGCAAACAAAAACAAAAGGATTAAAACCCTATAAGAAAAAAGTAAAGAAGTTATTCAAACATTTAAGAAAAGCAAAATCATTGTCGGATGAAATTGCTTTCTTAAATGTTGAAGTGAAGCCAAAGGTTAAAAGGTTGTCTTCACATTAATGATAGCCCCGCAATAAGGGCACTTACATCGTGGCGGTTTTATCTTGATTGTTTTTCCACAATTCGGGCAAGGCGCATCTTGCCCATGCTTTTTTAAATCAGCTTTAACTGCTTGAGAAAGCTCTGCTCTGATTTTACGCATAAAATCATCTGAGTCAAAGTCAAACTTCATAAAAGACACCTCCTTTCTGCTTCTTAAATTATAGCAGAAAGCGCAGGTGAAAAAAGAGAAAGGAGCCAATTATGAAAGACAAGTTGGTACTGACAGCCACGGAAACGGCTGAAGTCTTGAATATCGGTCTTTCAAGCGTTTACTACCTGAGAGATCACAACATCCTTCCGCAGCTACATGATCTGCCAGGAGTGAGATTCAGAGCAAAAGATGTGTATGCCCTTGCAGGAGAAGGGAGTAATGCTCAGGAATACACGCCTTTCCGTTTCAAAGAGCTGGAAGCTGAGCTAAAGAACAAAAACGCAAGGATCCAGCAGCTTGAAACCATTCTGAAAGGAACGACGTCAAGAATGTTGGAAGCTTTGAAAGAAGGCGGTTTGTAATGGACGCAGAAATGATTGAGAATATTCGGGCTAACGTCAGGTATTACCGGATCGTGAAAGGGTTGTCCGGTCGGCAACTCAGCGCAGCTATTGGACTCAGCCCCACATGGATCTGCTGCTTTGAGTCAGGATTTATTCGGAAATCAACTCCCGAAAATCTGCAGCTGCTGGCTAAGGCCCTTGGCAAGAAACTGAGTGATTTGATCAAACCGCCCAAAGCTGTGATTCAGAAAATCAGTCCCGAAGAAACGGAGCGGGGATTGCAGAATCTGGAACGGATCCGCAAACAAAAAGGGCGGCCGGTTCGGCAATTTGAAATGGACCTAGGCCTGTGTGAGGGGCACCTGTATAAAGCACTCGAAGGTCGTAGAAAATTCACCATTGGAACCTGGTGGAAGATTGCAGAAGCACTGGGCATGGATCTGAAAACGCTGATTGGGAGGGAAGCATAATGGTTTACAAAGTGGAAGATGAATTCTTTAATCAGGTAGATGTGCTGCTGGATAGTATTGCTGACATGTGCCAGGCTACAGATACCCTGGAAAACGCAGGAGTAGCGATTATCAATATCCAGAAATGGACAGATATGAGAGACAAAGCTGCCAAGGTATTGGGCAGCATGAATGATGGGTTCGATTTCGCGGAAGGAGAGAAAGAAAATGAAGAGGGATTACAGGATTGCTGAATTGCTGCTGGCTCCGGTGTTTTGGATTTACATTCTGGCCGGCATTGTGATTGACGATATTCGGGAATGGCCTCCCAGGTTCCAGGGTTTCATGGCTGGTATATCAGCAACGGTGATGGGGTTGGTTATTCTAGTAGGGTTGATGACCGTATGATTTTTCCAATAAAAAATGACCATCAGTGGAGAGCTGATGGCCACCATAAGGTGATCGGAGCACATGCTCCACAATTATTATAACATGGGAGGCTCGAAATGAAAAGGGAAATTAATGTGATGGATTACGAAAAAGATTTCCTGGAAGAAACCGCTCCGACTTATGTGAATAAGGAGGTGTGGAAACCCAAAACTGCCAAAGAAGCAGACTGGTGCTTAGGAAAAATCCGGGAGAAAGAAGCAGAAATTGAGGATGTGCTGCGGTTTGTAGAAGCCAAGAAGAAAAGCTTAGACGAATACCTGGAAAAACGAACTCGTCCATTGATGGATGCCCAGGAACATCTTTCTGCGCTGCTACAAATGTATGCAGAGACTCAACTGGAGGGAAAGAAAAAACGCAGCATCTCTCTTCCTAACGGGAAATTTGGATTCCGAAAGTCACCGGCCAAGTTTCAGAGAGATGAAGCGACCTTATTAGAGTATGCAGAGAAAGAACTGCCTGATTGTGTAAAAATCAAGAAATCCGTAGACTGGGCAAACTTGAAGAAAGGCTGCACTGTTGACGGCGATCATTTGATTAGCCAGGACGGAGAAATCATTCCTGGTGTTACGGTTGAGCAGCAACCGGACAAATTCTACACGGAGGTGGGCTAAGATGGCAGAAGAAAAACAACAGGCAGAAGTGACTGTTCAGGAGCCTCAGGCAGAAATCGAAAAGCCACAGGTGGAAGCGACGAAACCGATGGACTTTTTCGTGAAGCTGACCTGTATCCAAAATGAGCTCAGTGTCCCGAAGAACCAGTACAACAACTACGGTAAATATCATTACCGCAGCGTAGAGGATATCCAGGCAGCACTGAAACCTCTTTTGAAGAAATACAAAGTTGCCATGAGGATAACTGATGAAGTTATTCGTATTAAAGAACGATTTTATCTTCGAGCAACCGCCTGCCTTCGTGACTGTGAAAGCGATGCATGGGCAGAGAATATCGGATATGCCAGGGAAGAAGACGAAAGAAAGGGAATGGATTCTTCTCAGATCACTGGCGCTTGCAGCAGTTATGCCCGAAAATATGCGCTGGGAGGGTTGTTCCTCTTGGACGATATTCAGGATGCAGATGCTAGAGACAACCAGGAAGCAGAACGCAGCCGGGTGCAAAGAGCAGTCAATCAGGCTGTATCTCAATCTCAGATTGACCAGTTAAAACGCCTATTTGAAGAGACCCAGCAGGGCAGCATGCTGAATCTGGAAACTAGAATTACCAATATGCTGAGATGGACAGGAGCACCGAGCATTCCGCAGCTGACCCAGCAGCAATGGCAAGCCTGTATGCATCAGCTGCAGCTGAAAAAGGAGAAGATGTACAGCAATGGGCAGCAGAGTCTCAATTATAATCAATGATCTGGACCGCTGCATCTTCTGTGGAAGGCCCAGAGAGGCCATCCATCATGTGTATTACGGAACTGCAAACAGACGGGTCAGTGAGGCAAATGGCTTCATTGTCCCGCTTTGCAGGGATCATCATACCGGCAATGACGGAGTGCATTTCAACAAACGCCTGGATCTGTTCCTAAAAAGAAAATGCCAGGAAGCGTTTGAGAAGACACACACCCGGGAAGAATTTTTGAAACTGATTGGGAGGAACTACTTATGAAGCTGGTAAACGTAGAACAGGTTGTAGCGGATCCTCTCAGTCGGAAGATGAAACTGGTGGTCAATGTAGAGCCAAAAGATAAACAGGCTGTCATTGACCTGGTAAAAAAGATCAACGAGGGAAAACGGGAATATACCCTTTCCATGGATCCAGTCAAACGGCAGCGCAGCCTTTCGGCAAATGCTTATGCCTGGGTTCTGATGCAAAAGATCGCAGAAGTACTTCGGACCAGCAAAGAGGAGGTGTATCGGCAGGAAATCCAAAAAGTAGGAAGTTTCAACATCGTGCGTGTTATGAGCTATGCTGCCGAAAGGTTTGTAGAACGGTGGCATGCAAATGGGCTGGGTTGGGTAGCTGAGCCCATGAGTACGGATGGAGAGACAACGGATATAGCTGCTTACTACGGGTCAAGCACCTATGACAGGTTTGAAATGGGCCGGCTCATAGATGATCTGGTAGAAGAAGCAAAAGGACTGGGAATCGAAACAATGACTCCCACAGAGTTAGAAGGGTTAAAAGAATCCTGGAAGTAAGGAGGTGAGCGTCTTGGAAATCAACTACCTGAGTGAAATCAATTCTTTCCACGATTGGCTGATTACGAATCCTGTCCCAACCACCGCACGTGTCCTTTGGTTTGCATTGATGCATTATTGCAACCGCACCGGCTGGCGGACGGAATTCAATCTGGCCATATCAGCGTTAGAATTGGACACAGGTCTGAGCAAGCAGGCCATCATTCGGGCAAGGAACGCTCTCCAACAAGCAGGAAGAATAAAGGTCACTGTGCGCAAAGGAAATCAGGCTGCATTATACCATATTATCCCATTTGCGTTCCTTAAAGAGACGCAAATTGATACGCAAAGTGATACTTGCGTGATACACAAGGAAGACGCAAAGTGTCGCTTGGATGATACGCAAAGTGATACCATACCTAAACTAGATAAAGACAAGACTAAGACGAGAAAAGAAAAAGATAAAAAAGAAAATGCGCCCCTTGATTTGATTCGCCTCTTCGCTGGTGACAATGCAGAACTCAAAGCATCCTTGATCGGTTGGATGGAAATGCGTACCAGGATCCGGAAGCCTCTGACTACCCGTGCCACTGAACTGGCACTCAAAAGGCTCAATACCCTGGCGCAGGGAGACCAGGACCTGATGGCAGCCATTGCGGACCAGAGCACCATGAATTCCTGGCAGGGCTTCTTCCCGCTCAAAGGGGAAAGTGTATCCCGACTCGGAGGAGTCGAGGGAGCACTGAACCAAGCCCGGAAGGCAACGGAGAATCTGGGAGAACGGAACTATGCGGACTGGATCGCAGAAGTGGAGGATGGCGATGGATGAAGTGCTGGCGCTGATCAAATGCGCTTACCCGAAATTCACTGATGAGCAGGCACGGGTGTATGGGATCTGCCTGAAAGAGATCCCTGACGAAGTGCTTAAAAAGGCTGTGGTGAATGTGATCAAGCAGTCGAGATTCCTGCCGACGATTGCCGAGATTATCGAGGAGTCAAAGTTGGTGTGGCAGTATGCTCGGGGAATTGAGCTGCCCAATGCAGAACAGGGCTGGGCAGAAGTCTACAAAGCCATCGGGGCCGTTGGGCCTTACCGGAAACCCGTGTTTAAAGATCCGATGGTCCAACAGACTGTAGAATGCATGGGATGGCAGAGTATCTGCAACATGCTGGAAAGTGATGTGCCGCGGGTACGGGATACATTCCTGCGGATGTACCAGAACAACACAGAGCGTAAAGAAACGGCCCAGAGAATGAGAACTACCTTGGCAGATGGAAAAGTGCAGGCTCTTGTGTCCAGGACTGCACAACACCTTTTGACCCAAAAGGTGCAAGAGAAAGAACGGAGGAAAATCGAATGATCAAGATTTTGAGTGTGAAGAACGATCCCAAAGATTTGAGCACGTATGTGATCAAGTACCAGGAAACGAAAGGGGTGTTCATGAATGTGGTTACACTGTCCTGTGATGAACCGGGGCTGCCGGAATTTGATGCAGCATTCAAAACTCTAAGAAAAGATTTCTGCATCTTAGCAGCCATGCAGCCGGCAGAGACGGTTAAAGGGGCTGATCCGATGGAACGGGTCTATGTAAGCAGCGTTTCAGCTCATGAAGGGAAAGACAAAACGACCTTTTCACTGACAGGCAAGGTGTACGATCCGTATATCGGTGACTACCTGACAATTTCGCTGCCTTCTGTGGGCCAGGATTGTTTGGGCAAGACAATTCTGCTTGATATCCAGGAGCTTTTCACCCAGGCTGAGAAATACGTACAGGGAGAACGGGCACAGCAGAACTTGTTTGACCAGGAAGAAAATCCGGAGGCAGAAGAACAAGACCTGAGGGTGGTTAGCTGATGAGCGAAAAAAAGTATGTGGTTTGCATGGCATTAGCTGTTATCTGTGGGATGATCCTGGTGGCCGCAGCCACTCTTTTGGGACAGCTAATCGCGGCGATGACCTTCTAGGGGGGGATAGGGATGTTGTCAAAGACGGAATTGCTGGATCTGGAAAGCCTTGATGGGCCTAGACTAAAAGAGATTGCCGAGGAAACAGTGAACGGCAAGCCCACGGAACGGGCGCAGGCAGCAAAACAGATCATGATCGGGAGATGGCCGGCAGAGCATGGGAAGTACTGCTCTCCGGATATGGACCTGGATTACTACGAGAGAAGAGGAAGCAGCTGCTTCCAGAAAAAGTTTAGGTAAGGAGGCTGAGAAAATGAACCGAGTTGTATTGTTAGGGCGTCTTGTGAGGGATCCGGAAGTTAGAGTTACGACTACCGGAAAGACGGTATGCGCTTTTACTCTGGCAGTAGATAGGCCGGTAGGAAGGGATGGAAAGAGAGAAGCGGATTTTATCAATATCGTGGCCTGGAATAAAACTGCAGAAATAGCCGGCAACAATTTGAACAAAGGGCAGAGAGCTCTAATCGAAGGACGGCTGCAGATTCGGAGCTATAACGATCGAGAAGGCAAAAGACAGTATGTGGCGGAAGTTATTGCCGAACGAGTGGAATTTATCGAGCGAAAAGAAAAAACGCCTCAGATCCAAAGCCAGCCACCTCAGCAAGGCTTTGAAAGTATGGGGCAGGATGTAACAGGTGAACCAGGATTTGAATTTGACGAAGAAATCCCATTCTAGGAGATGGCAGCATGGTCAACGGAAAAAAGAAAGGAAAGAACGGTGAGCTGGAAGTGGTCCGGCTTTGCCGGGCCCAGGGCTATGAAGCCAGGCGCTCTGCCCAGTATTGCGGCAACAACAAAGAGGGCACGGCTGATGTGGTGGGGCTGCCTGGCATTCACATCGAAGTCAAACGGGTGGAACATCTGAACCTAGACGATGCCCTGGCCCAGGCTTCAAGAGATGCGAAAAAGACTACCGGAAGCATTCCGACCGTGTTCCACCGGAAAAACGGGACCGGCTGGAAGGTGACTATGGGTGCCGACGATTGGTTCCGGCTCTATCGAGAATGGGAAGCAGGAGGAAAGCCATGAACGCTGCAGACACTAAAAAGCAGGAAGCCAGAATCAAGAAGCGCTGCACCGGATGCCGATGGGCAAGCCCAAAGGAGTTCCAGCGTTATGAAAGACTTTGGCCGTTTGTAACCTGTGGTGCCAGCGCTGGGCAGAAATGTCTTAACCTGGCTGTTTGCCCTTTGTAACTGAGATACAGAAGAGCCGGAAAAACAGGAAGGAAAAGGAGTGAGAGACGTGGACAATATTTTATATTTCCCCAGAGGAATCGAAGTAAAGATCACCCCGCGTTCTGAGGTGACTGACGAATTCAGGCAGCAGATCCGAAACTCGTTCCGCGATTATACCGCAGGGACGGCTGAGGACTACCTGGGCCAGGACAAACTGGCATTCATCGATCTGATCCGGGAGCAAAATTTCCAGGTGGATCCAGACGTTATTATTAACGAATACATCCGGGAAGAGCTGGAAAGCGAGGGTGTAGTAGAACTTGCGGAGATGGCGAACCTTGAGGAGATCAGCAATCTTATGGACGAAGCAGTCCATAGGTACAAAAGAGGCTGGCATCACTGGAGCGGTGATAACCATCTTGACGAACCGGCCTGCAAATTTGTAGAAGCTGCCATCGAAGAAGTTATGGCCTATGGAAAGGAAAATGAAAAATGACGGAACAGGTAAAAATCAAACTGATGCCCGGCGGACGTATGCCGGAAAAGAAAACGGCGGGGGCTGCAGCCTATGATTGCTATGCCAGGGTTGATTACTGTCGCTGGATATTCCCAGGGGAAAAAGGGATAAAGGTTCCTCTGGGGTTTGCCATTGAGCTGCCAGAAGGATATCACGCCGAAATACTACTTCGTAGCTCTATGGGAATCAAAACGGGCCTGCGGGTTTCCAACGGTACCGGACTAATCGACTCTGACTATAGGGGAGAGGTCAACATCATCCTAGACAATGTGCGCAATGCCATGGAAGGAAGAACTGGCGTGGAGGGGATAGGTGACGGCGATCGGATCGCCCAGATGCTCATTGTGAAGGATCCGGACGTGGAACTGGTTCAGGCAGAAAAGCTCAGCGAAACCGAACGGGGAGCCGACGGATTTGGCAGCACAGGGCTGAATGATGTTGCGGAAAATTGAGAAGGCCAGTAAGAAACCACATGAATAATGACATAGTATTTCGATCCACGCATCCATGTGGGAGACGACTAAACTAGCGCATGAAAGGGAGGTGAATGCCAATGCACTACGATTCTTGTGAAAAAGTTTTATTGGGATGGTTGAGCAATTATATCAACTGGTCCATCTATGTTCAGAACCAGGAAGCAGTTATGCAGGATCTACAGGCCGAGATTGCATTGGAAGCCGCTCCCAAGACTACTCACTATAGCTTTGAACCTGGTGGAGGCGGATGGAATAAGCCAAGCCCGGAGGAAGCTGCTTTAGACCGGAAGGAAGCAAAGCAACGCCAGCTGAATTTAATGAAAGTCAAACATAAGAAGCTTTCTACCAGGATCGATAACATCAATCGCTCCTTGGCTGCTTTAAGCGGAACTGATGAAAAGATTGTAAGGCAGCGGGGCATTTACCAAAAGAAATGGGATGCGATTGCCGCAGATGTGCATTGTGATGAGAGCATATGCCGTAAGAGATACCATAGAGCGATCTCCCAAATGACCTGCATGATCTTTGGACCTAGCGTGGGGCCATCTCAAATCAATCTATTTTCGGGGAAAGAAAAGTGATACCCGGTTTTCACACTTTTTTCACCCGTTTTTAACCCGGAATTCACCCGTTTTTTTAAATAGAATTGTAGTATAATAATATCGTGGTAAGTGGAGAGCAAACCACGACAGTCTCCTTTTGTGAAGGCGCTCTGGATGAACAGAGCGTCTTTTTATAATTAAAGAAGTCCATAATAGGCGAAATGTGATACAATACATAAAATATATTTTTTTGGTTTGTTATGTGAAGGGACTAAAAATTATGGGGAGATATGAAGACCGTAGCAAATTTAAAATTTGTAGGGAATGTGGCAAACGTTTTTATTTATCATGCGGTGGACCGTGGGCGTGGCAAATTTATTATAAAGGTCACAGATATACCTTTTGTTCTTATAACTGCAAAAGGAAGTTTGAGAAACGGATCCTAGAGGAACTGAAGGAGTAAAGAAGTCTTGGAGCATTATATTTTGGTAATTCTTATGCTCACACCTGGCTTTGTCGCAAAAGAAACAGCTAGAATGGTGGGCAACATAAAGAAAAGATCATCTGCCTTGGAGAAGGGAATCAATTATTTTGTATATAGCTTTTTTACGTTGGCGCTTATAGGAAGTCTTTTTCTTCTTATGGGATACATACAGGTTTCCGTAATGACGCAATTAGGAATACTCATATTGAGTGTTCCTATTGTTGGTGTTTTAGTAGGAATCATTTGGCAGCTATTTTTAAAACGCCAGTTTATTAAAATGTGCCGATGGCTCTCTATAAGATTTACCGGTTACGAATACTTTCAAGAAGACAGTTTACTGAACACCAATATGATGGATGGTGAACATCATTTAATTGAAGTAATTAAAGACGATGAACGGGTAGCCGCAGGGGATTTTTTAGGAGCGTCGTTTGGGACAGATGAGGTGGAAGAAATGAAAGTAAACAGCCACCCTGTTTATGCAGAGTGGCTAGATGATGAACGATATGCGTCATGGTTCCAGCATAAATGTGTATTCCTAGATTTCACACATGATATTAGAGTGATTGAGTATACATATCCAAAGGGCTTCTTTGACGCAAAGTTTGATCCAAATAAGATTACTTCTTAGAGGAATCTCTTTGAAGCTTTGGGTGACAGTATATATAAAAACTAAACAAAAAGAAAGAGCAGCATCTATCCTTGAATAAGGGTAGGTGCTTATTTATTTGGAGGGAGAAAGATGCATCTAATAAGTTGTGCAAGGTGTGGGCGAATACACCCCTATGGGCAGTGCCCTATACCCGTTACTAAAAACTATAGGGGCAGGACTAAAAGCAAGAACAGGGTGCAGAAGTTTAGATCAACGGCAAGATGGCAGCATAAGAGAGAGCAGATCTTAGAGAGAGACAGACACTTATGCAGGATGTGTTTAGACGAAGGGCATATCAATGGGAAGGATTTACAAGTACATCACATCATACCTATAAGGAAGAACGAGGACTTGATACTGGAAGACGACAATCTGATAACACTTTGTCCAATGCACCATCAGCTGGTAGAAGGGAAAAAGAAGTATATAAGCTATCTATACCGGTTAGCAAAGACACCCCCGGGGATTTGAGGGAAAATAGGGGGTGGGGGTATCCAGACCGGACTGCTCCCCTCAAAAAACGAATTATTTTCAAAAAAGGAGGTTCCAGCAATGCCAGGAAGACCTGCGTGCTCGGTAAAAGCGACAAGACACGCTATGACAAAAGAAGAAAAAGCAATACGAACTAGCATTGAAGATGCAGGGAAGGGGCTGGAGCTGCCAGCTACACCGCCTAAGGACATGAGCACAGCGGAAAAGAGAATTTATCGGTGGCTTTACAGGAATCTGCAAGAGAACAGGTTCCTTGGCCAGCTGGATATTGAGACTATGAAAGAAGCCTGCTTCATCATTGCTGGTCTGCATACCATCAACGTGGAGATACGAAACGATCCCACCAAATTGACGGATCGGGATATTTGCGCTGCCAGGAAAAACTATTTTGAGCAATACCTGAAAATCTGCCATGAACTGTGCTTATCTCCTGCAGCCAGGGCAAAGATGGGAACCTTGGCCGTGTCTGCCCATAAACAGGAAAAGGATCCTCTGCTTAAGATCCTGGGAGGCAAGACGTGATGAAAAATCCTGCATATCAATATGCGCAAGACGTAGTGAAGGGCAATATTAATGCTCCGAAGTACGTCAAGCTGCAATGCAAAGAATTTTTGATGATCGCGGACGATAAATTAAAGAAATATTGCCTGAATAAAGAACGGCTGGAAACCATCGAGAAGCTTCTGAGCTTAATGGTGATGCCCAAAGGGCTTCAAGCAGGACGAACTGTCAAGGACAGCCTGGCCGGCTTCCAGTGGCTGCTGATCGTAGCGGTCTTGTGCACCGTCTATAGAGACAAGCCAGAAAAAAGGAGATACGAAAGAGCAGTATTCGAGATTTGCAGGAAAAACGGGAAGACCTTTCTGATCGGCGTGATTTTCTTGCTGCTGTTCTTTCTGGAACCCAAACTGAGCAAGTTTTATTCTGTGGCTCCGGATGGATCTTTGAGCCGAGAAGTCAAAAGTGCAATCCACGACATCATCATCTCTTCCCCAGCCCTGGCCGGGAAATACAACGGGAAAGACAAGTTCAAGATGTTGCGGGACCAGATTACCTGCAACCTGACAGAGAACGACTATTTCCCACTCAATTATTCTACTAGCCGGCTGGATGGAAAATTACCCAATGTGTTTCTGGTGGATGAAGCCGGAGCACTGCCGAACCCCTATGCAATTGAGGCTATGGCTTCTGGGCAGCTGACCATTCTAAACAAGCTTGGGTTCATCATTTCTACGAAGTACCCAACGATACAGAACCCTTTTGAAGATGAATGCGATTATGCCAAAAGAGTCCTAGACGGCACGGTAGAAGATGATTCGGAGTTCTCCCTCTTGTATGAGCCTGACAACAAGAAAGATTGGGCTTCAGACGATGGAATTCTGGAGCAATCCAACCCTTTGGCTCTTGAAGTCCCTGAAATCATGGATGACTTGAAGAAAAAGAGACAGCAGGCTATTGAAGTACAAAGCAAGAGGGAAAACTTCATTACCAAACACTGCAATATTATTTATCAGGGAATGGGGACAGAATCCTATATTTCCGTTGCAGATCTACAGGCTTGCCGGGCATCTGAGCCGATTGACTGGACCGGCAGAGAGGTGTTCCTGGGTGTTGATCTGTCTATGAGCAATGATAACTGCTCTGTGGCAATGTGTTCCTACGATGAAGACCTGGGAAAAGTACTTTTTAAAACCATGGCCTTTATCCCTGAAGGACGAATCGAAGAAAAGAACCGCCTGGAGAAAATCAACTATTACGACTATTGCAAAGCTGGCTGGTGTATCGCTTGTGGTGATCGTACTATTGATTATTCGGTGATTGAAGATTATGTCCTTACCCTGGAAGAAAAAATGGGGGTTAAAATCAACAGTTTGGGTTATGACCGGTACAATGCAATTTCTTCTGCCCAGAAATGGGAGAGCGAAGGCATTGTGACTGTTGAAATTAAGCAGCACTCCAGTGTTCTGCATCCGCCTACCAAATGGTTAAGCGAGTTGGTAGAAGATGGGAAGGTGTTGTATGAACCTGACAAACTTGTCGAGCTGAACTTCGACAATGCACGCTGTACCTATGACACCAACCTCAACAGATACGTAAACAAGAAAAAATCTAACGGTAAAGTGGATGAAGTCGTTGCTCTTATTAATGCGATGTACTTACTTCAGCAGAATGTGTTGCTGCAAGGCACATTGGACTGGGTAGCTCAATATTAAGGAGGTGATAAAGTGTTTAGGTGGTTGAAAAAGAAAATTGAAAAAAGAGACCAGAGCGTAGAAACCCTGGATCTGCTGCTTCGATCCGGAAACACTACTCCGGGATACATAACTAAACGAAAAGCCCTAAATATACCGGCAGTAGCAGCTGGCATTAACTTTATTGCCTCTACGATTACTACCATTCCTATCCGGCTCTACCACCGGGTTGATAAGGATACTGTTGAAGAGGTGGCAACGGACGAAAGACTGAAGATCCTCAATGATGAACCTGAAAATCAAATGGATGCTACTCAGTTTTTAAAGGCGTTAGTCACTGATGTGATCCTTTTTGGAAATGGATATGCTGTAGTGGACCGAGCCGGCAACACGGTCCAGGCCCTTTATTATGTAGATCCCCAATATGTGAATATCGTTGTTGGAGTTGATCATGTAAAGAAGGATGCCTGGATTACCATTGACGCCAGGGCAATAGATCCCTATAAGGTCATGAGGGTTACTCTTGACAGTGTTGACGGCGTGACTGGGAGAGGAATCCTAAAGAGAAACCCTATTGTTTTCCAAGCAATGTACAATGCTTTGGAATATGAAAACAACAGCATTAGCACGGGAACTAAAAGAGGATTTTTATCTTCTAAAGCCAAGCTGGCAAAGGATGCACTAGAAGCAGTGAAGGCTGCATGGAAAAAACTTACTTCTAATGGATCCAGTAATGACATGGTTATCCTGAATGAAGGGATTTCCTTTGAACCCATTAATAGTACTGCAACCGAGAATCAGCTAAATGAAAACAAGAAAACCAATGCTGATCTTGTATATGGCATGATGGGCCTGAGCAGCGAGCTGTTTAGCAACCCAACCAATGAAACTTACAACAATGCCATTAAAACAGGGGTTTTGCCAATACTAAGGACATTGGAAAGCGCTTTTAACAAGGCTCTGCTTCTTGAAATAGAAAAAGGAAGCTATTTCTTTAAATTTGATACTTCCAATGTGCTCAGATCTACTCTACTTGAGCGGTATCAAGGCTATGAATTAGCTCTTAAAAATGGTTGGTTGCAGGTGGATGAAGTTCGTAAGATGGAGAACCTTCCGCCTTTAGGATTAGATTTTGTGAAATTAGGATTGGCCGATGTTCTATACTATCCTAAAACTCATAAAACCTATACCCCAAATACCAATGCTACTGCCAGCTTGACTGGTGATGGCCATTCTGGAGGGAAAGGAGGAGATGAAAACAATGAAAATCGAGATCCGAGCGAATGACACAGCCCTTATTTCCGGATATGTGAATGTGGTTGAAAGAGAAAGTAGAACGATGAGGGATATTTCCGGTCCCTTCATTGAGACTGTAAAAGCAGGGGTTTTCAAGAAATCTTTAGAAAGACACCCGGTTGAACTGCGATTTGATCACAGATTGCCTCTTGGAAGTACTAAAGATGGGGCCCTGGAGCTTAGAGAAGACAATATTGGCCTCTATGCGAAGGCTGTAGTAAGTGATCCTAAAGTCGTCCAAAAAGCCAGGGAAGACAAACTTTCCGGGTGGAGCTTTGGCTTTAGGAGCCTGAAAGACAGCTGGGTGCCCCAGGAAAATGGTATCAGAAAGCGTAACTTGGAAGATATTGACTTGGTTGAAGTCAGTATTTTGGATGTAACCCCTGCTTATCCGGCTACTTCTATTGAAACCAGAGATGGGAAAGAAGATTTGCTGGAATTCCGTAATGTCCAGGAAGAAATTGAATTAGACATTGAGAAAAGAGCAGAAAACCAAGAGAAAACTGAACCCCAAAGTGAAAAAGTTGATATGAATCAACTTAAACGTGAGTTCGAATTTGTAAATTTAGGAGGAAAACGATGAATATTAAAGCTTTGATTGAAAAAAGGAATGCGATTGTTGCTGATATGTCTAAGCTGTTTGACACGGCTGATACTGAAAAGCGGTCCTTCAATGAAGATGAAACGAAAAAATTTGATGAAATGAAGAAGGAAATTGCTGATATTGATGCCATGATCAACCGGTACAATGAAGCAAGAGCTCTTGAAAATGGGGCTCCGAAACAGGAAAAGAAAGAAGTTGACCAGGAAGCCCTGGAAATGAGAGCCTTTTCTAACTTTATCCGTACTAATAGTACCCATTATGTGGAAGAACGGGCCGATGTCAACTTTACTACTGGTGATAACGGTACTCTGATCCCTACCAGCATTGCTAACAAGATCATTGATACGGTTAAAAATGTATCTCCGATCTTTTCCATGGCCACGAAATATAATGTCAAAGGCAATCTGACTTTCCCGATTTACGATGAATCTACCCAGAAAATTACGGTTGCTTATGCTACTGAATTTAAGGCACTGGATGCGTCTGCTGGTAAGTTCAAAGGGATTACTCTGGGCGGTTTTCTGGCTGGTTCTCTGATCAAGATTTCCCGCTCTTTGATCAACAACACTGAATTCGACGTAGCTGCCTATGTGATTAATGAAATGGCACTGCGAATTGCTGAATTCCTGGAACATGAACTGCTGGTCGGCACCGGCAATAATGCTATGACCGGCGTACTGAGTGCGGCAAACACCAATGTTTATACGACTCAGGCAGCCACTGCGATTTCTGCGGATGACCTGATTGCAGTCCAGGTAAAACTGCCCCAGGCTCTGCGGAAAAATACTGCCTGGATCATGAATACTTCTACTATGCTGGCCATTCGGCAGCTGAAAGACGGGGAAGGCCGCTATATGCTGCAGCCTGATTTGACTAGAGGATTTGGATATGTCCTGCTGGGGGCTCCTGTATATGAATCTGACACGGTAGACGGTATTGCAGCTGGCAAAGCGGTAATTGCTTATGGCGATTTCAGCGGCCTCTATGTAAACCTGCGTCCTGGCATTGAAACCCAGGTGCTGCAGGAAAAATATGCTGATGAACATGCTACCGGTTTTGTGGCCTGGTTTGAAGCAGACTCCAAGATTGTTGAAACTCAAAAACTGGTCGCTGTGAAGATGAAGGCTGCATAATCATGAGCACCTTTAAAGTTTTAAAAAGCTTTGGTGGAGTAATTTCCGCAACATGTGGTGAAAAAATTGAACTCGAAGAACCAGGGGCGATCAAGGATCTGACCGAAGCCGGGTTCATAAAGGAGGTGAAGGGAAAAGCTTCACCTAAACTTGCGGAAAATGTAAAGGACGGATGATATGAAGGTTAGCGAAATCACTCTTGACGTATTAAAACAGTATTTAAGAGTGGCAGGGACGGCAGATGATATTCTGCTTAAAGCGATTCTTGCTGGAGCCATTCAGTTTTCAGTGAATTATACTGGACTTTCTGAAACGGATCTGGATGATAAACCGGATATGCCACTTGCTATTCTTGCCCTTTGTTCCGATATGTATGAAGTTCGCCAGGCTACTGTTACCGGATTACAGATTAATCCAACCGTTGCTCAAATTCTTGGATCTTATTGCCAGAATTTCTTATAAGAGGTAATTCCTTATGGTTATGAGAAGAATTAATAACCGATTGGCCACGCAGCTTAATAAGAAAGTAGAAATCTGGCATACGGTAGCAAGCACAACGAGAAACGAGTTGGGCCAAAAACCGGTTGAAGATCAGTTGCTTGATACAGTTTATGCAGGGATTATTCCTCAAACGGGATCCCTGCTGACTGGGCGAACCGCTGATACAGATCTTTCCAGAACTACCCATAAGGTAATCATGAGATACCGGGATGATTTGACTCCAGATATGTGGATCATGGCTGAAGGAGTGCGTTACGATATCCTTTATATTATGGATCCATATTTGAATCATGAAAGACTGGAAATCTTTTGCGAGGTGAGAATATGACGGTTATTTTTGACATTCATGAACTAACAGGGTTTAATAACAGAGTCCTAAAAGAAGTAATAGAGGATTTCCCTAAAGAGTCTTTCAGTTTCGTCAGAAAGACAGCGGCTATCTTTAGGCGTCAGGCTATGGCCGAGTATAAGGCGAGGACTGGAAAGAAAACAGGGAATCTGCGGCGGGGCCTGATACGTGGCAGGGCTTATAAATGGCAGGAAAATCAATATCAGTGCCGGGTGAAAAATTCTGCACCCCATGCATGGTTGCTCGAACATGGTCATGAAACTATGGCTAAAAAGATAAATATTGAACGAGCAGAAAAAAGGGGGAAAACTATCAAGGAAAAAGTTGCTGGCCGGCATCCTATGGGTATTGCTGCCAACCGCTTTGCACCTGATTTTCAAAAAATGGCGGAAGAGTTCGTGGATGATCTGCTAAAGAAAGGGTTTTACTAATGCTTTCAGTTATTAATATTATCAAAGTCTTGACTGAAACAATCGAAGAAAATTTTCCGGATTATCCGGTAAACGACAGGGACGTGGAAGAGAATTTTCCACGTCCTAGTTCTTTTATCGATGTTGAAACTGTCACTGGCGACAATGTAACTCCTGAGTATGTAAGAGAAACGAGCCAATTGGTACTTTATTTCTTTGCTACAGATAATTACCGGGGGTTCCTTGACTTGCTCAAAATTAAGGACAAGCTGCTTGAAATTCTGAATTTGCCTCTTGAAATCAAGGATGACAGCGGCAATGTATTGGCGCATGTGACTTTTGATGAAGTTAATGTGAATATTGAGAAAGCAGATAAAGCGCTTACCTGTGGAATGACGAGTGTGTTGATCCAACAGCGCAATGAAGATGATGATATTCCGATGATGGAAGATCTTGATGTAAATTTACACGAGGAGGAATAACTTATGAGTATTGGACTGCCGACGTTTGAAATTGATTTTATCCAAAAGGCAGTTACGGCAATTACCCGATCTGAAAGAGGAATTGCCTGCATTGTCGTATATGATGATACTGTAACAGATCCTGGATATGCAACCTATAAATATGCTGCGGATGTCCCTAAGACTAGTTTTACCGAGGCAAATTATAATGCTATCCAGAAATGCTGGCTTGTATCCGTAAATAAAGTAATCGTAGTTCACGTTCCGACTGCTGCAGAGTTTGCTACTGTCCAGGCTATTCTGGAAAAGCTGAGCTATAACTACGTTTGCGTTGTTAACAGTGAGGCTCAGGCTGCATTAGTTTCCTATATTATCAGCAAAAACAATCAGTCTAAAGGGAAAAAGCATGTTGCCGTTGTGGCGAATGTTACTACTGCTGATAGTAAATACGTAATCAACCTTAAAGGTGACTGGGTACATGAAGTTGGCGCAGGGGCAAACACTCCGATGGTTAACTATTTGCCTCGGATGACTTCTATTCTGGCTAATCTTCCGCTGAACAGATCTATCACCTATTATGAACTGGAAGACTTGGATAAAGTGGATGATAGCTATATCACCATTGAAAATGATGCTGATTCCTGGGTTAACAAGGGATGGCTGCTGCTGTTGAACGACGAAGATGGCGTGTTGGTAGGCCGTGGTGTTAATACTTTGACTACGTTCACTAGTACGGATACTGAAGATATGCGGAAAATCATTATCATGGAAGCTTTGAACTTGATTATTGAAGATATCTACAAGGTATTCAAGGCAAATTACGTAGGCAAGTATAAGAACTACCTGGATAACCAGTATCTGTTTATCTCTGCCATTAATACCTATTTCCGCAACCTGGGGACTGAAGAAGTTCTGGATCCCGAATTCAACAACTTGGCTCAGATTGATGTTGAATCGCAGAGAAATGCATGGTTAGGGATTGGGAAGACGGCAGCTGCTGACTGGGATGAAGATACTGTCAAAAAGATGACTTTTAAATCTTATGTCTTCTTAGCGGGAGATATTAAGGTCCTGGATGCAGTTGAAGATCTTAAATTCGCTATTACCTTGGAATAGGGGGTGGAATAAATGGCAAAGATTGTAAATAAGATTATTCGTGGCAGTTTTGGCCGGCTGTGGGTTAATGGCAGCAAAATGGCCAATGTCAAAAGTTTCGAACTGAAGGCAACGTTGAAATACGAAGCGGTAGAAATCAATGGTGAACTGTGTGAGCAGAACCGTTATGTCGGGTATTCTCTGGCAGGAACCATGACGTTGCATCAGATTGATGACTCTGTTGCTGCATTGGTCAATGATGGCATTAAGAGCGGGACGATGCCTAATATTAAACTGGTGTCTTCTCAGGCAGATCCTGATTCCAACGGCAGCACCAGAATTGAAATCTATGATGTGACCTTTGACAGCCTGCAGCTGATTAAATTCGAGAACGGCAAAGTTGGGGAACAGGAAGTACCCTTTAAGGCCGGCGGGTATCAGTATCTGGATATGATTGTATGAACGGGAGGAAAAATAAATGAGAAAAGCAACGTTGGAAGATCTGTTGACAAGAGCTGAACAGGCTAAAAAGGACCGGATGCGGACGGTGAATGTAGACGTAAAAAAATTGGGGTTGTCTCTTACGATTGTGAAACAGCCTTTGAATGCTGTTTCTAAAATTATGGACATGGCCAAGCAGGCTGATACCATTGAGGGAGCAGTTGATGTGTATAAAGAACTGATTTATACTTGCTGTCCGTTGCTCCATGACAAGAAGCTGCAGGAAGCCTATGACTGTCATGAGCCTTACGATGTTGTAAGTGCAGTACTGGATGACAACATTTATGAAATTCAAGCACTGGGCATGAAAATCCTTGGCTTGTATGGTCTGGACGAGATTGTGCAGTCTGTAAAAAACTGATTCGCTCAGATGCACAGCTCTATATGATGCATTATTACCTTGAAAAAGGTTACAGCTTGAAAGAGCTGGAGAATCTGAGCTGGATAGAAATAATGTTTATGATTGCGAGCATGGATTTGACACAGGAGGAGGTGGAAGAAGCGCATGGCCAGCATTAACGTCCTTATGAGTTTACAGGACTATGTTACTACTCCTATGAAAGGCATAGGGAAAGAAACGACAGAAGTCGAAAAAAAGATGAAGAAGGCACAGAATGCCTTGAAAAGTGTTGGGAACAGTGCCAATAAAGCCTTCCTTTCCGGTGTCAAATCTGCAGCTCAATTTGCTTTGGGCCTTACTGGAATTACTACCGCACTCTCTCTTGTTGGCATTAAAGAATTTGCTGACAAAACCATGGAGCTGGCTGATAAGCAGGAGCTTGCTGAAACCCAGCTGGAAGCAGTATTGAAAAATGTGACCAGCATCCAGGACCGCGGAGGGAATGCAGTAAAGGATGCTACCGATTCTTTGAAGTCCTATGCTTCTGAACTCCAGAATACTGGTATTATCGGGGATGAAGTAACCCTGGCCGGTATGGCGCAGCTGGCAACATTCCAGATGAACGATGACCAGATCAAAGAAGTTTCTGGGAGCATGCTGGACCTTTTGGCCAAAACTAAGGGCTACAATGCGACGCAGGAAGATGCCGTAAATATTGCAAATATGATCGGCAAAGCCTATACCGGAAATGCTGGGGCTCTGGCCCGCGTTGGGATCACGATGAGTGATGCAGAAAAGGAAGCAATCAAGAACGGGGATGCTAATGAAAGAGCCGCTATGATTGCCCAGGTTCTGAAAAACAATGTGGGCGGCGTCAACAAGGCCATGGCTGCAACTGCTACTGGTAAACAGACCCAGGCTATGAATGCTTATGGGGATATGCTGGAAGAGATCGGTAAGAAAATCATTCCTATCAAATCTGCACTGTGGCAAGCTTTCGGCAGTATCATCCCTGTCTTACAGGCAGGATTAATGCCTATTTTGGATGATATTGGACAAGCTTTCCAAGCTGTGCTTCCAGATATTCAAGAGTTTGCTAAAGAGTTTGCGCAAAATCTTCCTAAGTATTTGGAAATGGGCAGACAAGGGCTTCACAAGGTTGTGGAAACTGCTAAGTCCCTGTGGAAAGCCCTTAAACTGCTGTCCCCAGTAATCGTGGGCGTAGTTGCTGGGTTTACGGCCTTTAACATTATGACTGCAGTAGCTAGTGGGCTTAAAGCCTTAACTACTGCTATTGGGCTCTGCCGGCATGCTACATTGCTTTTCAATCTAGTACTTAAAATGAACCCGTTGTTCTTAGTCGCCGCTGCTATTGCAATCGTTATTGTGATTCTAGTGGCACTCTACCAACATTGGGATCAGATTAAGAAGATTGTAGGAGAAGTTTGGGAATCAGTTAAATCGGCATGTTCTAAAATGTATGATGCAGTAGTAAATTTTGTCGATTCGGGAATTAATGCATTCAATAACTTTATCCAGTGGCTTCATGATACGTTCGTCAATGGCTGGAACGATGCTATGCAAAAACTGAGTGACTTTGCTACGGGGATTTGGGATACCGTGAGTGGCGCAGCTCATAGAGCCCTGGACTGGATTGTTGACAAAGTAGATTCAATCCGCAATGCTTTTAGTTCTATCCATTTCCCATCTGTTGTAGATGATGGCTTGGCAGGGCATGCATTAGGGACTTCTTATTTCAGTGGAGGTTTCACCAGGGTAAACGAGCATGGCGGTGAAGTCATGAAGCTTCCTAATGGCACGCAGATCATTCCTCATGATGTATCTGTAAAAGCCGCAGGAAGACATTCCCCCGTTACAGTCAATCTTACGATTCAGGGAAATGTCCTTGGCAATCAAGAGTTCTGCAATGAAATCGGGAATATGATCTTTAGCCAGGTTCAAACTGCTATAGAAAACATGTAAGGAGGGATAGGAATGAGCGTCAGCCTATTAAAAGCAATTGTTTTGGTTCTTCCTTTGTTTATTCCAGATAACAGAGCAAGTATTGTCCTAAGCAATGACTATGATTCTATTTCCCTTCCTGTTGTTCCAGGATCATTGCCTGCTATTGAGAACCCTCAGAACAATGAAACATTTTCCAGTGTTTTAGGGGATCTCAATATTATCGGGACAATGGGGCTGAGACAGATTTCATGGGATGGGTTATTACCAAACACGGCAGGTAAGTACAGCTGGTGTTTAAATTCTACTGTTGATGCAACAACGGCTATTAATTTTATCAGAAAAGCACAGCTTTCATATAAACCGATCAGAGTGGCTATTACCTATGCCAACGGATCGGAATATTTGAATATGCTGGCTTCAATTGATAAATTCACTTATTATGCGGACAATGTCCATGATTTTCATTACTCTATTGGGCTAAAGGAGTACCGGAAGATTACAACGGAAGGAAGCCTTACTTCATGATTACGTTAACGGCGTATCTGTCTGATGGGACAACAAAAGATCTTACTGCCAACACAGGCAATTATTCACTGAGTGATCATATTGACCAACTGAGCGCTGAGCTCAAATTTGACCTTACTGCAAACCCATTGGATGCTAACTTCAAAGATCTATGGGTTCCGGTAGGGACAAAGATTTCTTTTACGCATGATAAGATCAACCTGTTTCAAGGAATTATTACCAAATATGACCGGAACAGTTTGGCAAACTTTGCCTATACTGCTAACGACTATGCTTATTACTTGAACAAATCCGAAATCATTATTCAGTTTAACAACGTTACCACGACACAGGCTATTGAACAGCTTTGCAGTGAAAATGGCATTGCAATTGGATCAATTTGTGATATTCCAACGATCGTGAACAAAATCTATAATGGATCCAAAATTTCTGATGTGATTAAAGATTTACTGAAAATGGCTGAAGCGGATCAAAAAGTCCATTATTATATGGAGATGCGAGAAGGAAAGCTTTGGATCCTAAAATACAGCGATCTTTATATTCAACCAACAGATACCTTGGTGAAAAATATCATTAGTGAGTTTTCCAGTTCCTATAGCATGGAGGATATGACCAATAAAGTGGTGGTGATCTCCAGCAAGGAAAAGAATACTCAGATCCAAGCGACTGCTGAGGATACGGACAGCCAACAGATTTACGGCACGGTCCAAAAGGTAGAAAAGGTGGATGATAAGAAGGTATCCCAGGCACAGAGCATTGCAGATGGGATTTTGAGCGATAAGGGAAAAATAAAGAAAAGCTTCTCTGTTACGGAATTGGGAGATGATACGGTTAGGGCGGGGCGGCTTCTCAAGTTCAATTATCCTGAAATTAATTTAGAAGGAGTGTTCCTTGTTAAAGCTTCTACCCATAACTATTCAGGATTGAAACACACAATGCGCTTAGAATTGGAGGTGTAACATGGAAAGCTGGGCCGTCGGCTTTGCTAAGAATTTCAAAGAAAGAGACAACCCCAAGCCTATTGGGCCTTGTATTGGAAAAGTTGAATCGCTAAGCCCTGTATGCATTAGCATCCAGAGTGGCCAGCATATGCTGCGGGCAAACCAGATTTATGTATGTAACCAACTTCTGGAGCGCAAAAGCAGCTATAATGATTTTACTTCTAAAGGCTCAGGCCAATTCCCGTGCAATGAAGGAAAAATCGCCAACGGGAACTATGACTGCTCTGGATCTGGCAATATTCACTTAAATGCTGTTTGGAAAGTTGGGGACTTCGTAATGGTTGTCCCGGACGAATCCGGGCAGCATTTCTTCATTGTAGATATATTAAAGGGGGTGAGCTAATGTTCCCGGCAGATGTGGATTTTTCAACTACTGCTGAAGATGGGGCGGCAAAGCCAATGCTTGATTTGACCAAACTTGGCAAATCGCTGGCTTTTGACTATAAAACGGATCGTTTTGTCCTGGCGGATGGGAAAAATAAGATCCCGACCAAAATTGAGAGTATCAAACAGTGGATTGAATTGTATTTGAGAACAGCAGTAAACAAATACCTAATCTACTCTAGCGATTTTGGAGTGGATTTTTCCGATTTGGTTGGATATAGGCTTCCTCGTTCTTACCAAGTTAGCGAAATCATCAGGCGGGTGAATTCAGGGATCCTGAACAAGTGCCCCTGTGTGAGTGAAGTGAAGAACTGGTCTTTTGATGGCGCCAAGGGCTTTAGCTTTACTGTAGTTACCAATACAGGAGAGGAGGTAAAGATTAGTGAGTGATGTTGATTCCATGCATCAGGAGCTGCTTAAACAGATCTCTGATGACTACCAAAAAACTGAAGGGTTTCCTACTTATGATATTCTGAGGGCCTTGGCTTTCGGTTTATTGAAGATCCAGGAATATGCGGAAGAAGTTGATAGGAAACAAGATGTAGATAATCTTACAGGAACAGACTTGGAAAGATTTATCTCTCAGAGAAAAGGCGTATCCAGGAAGAAAGCGACTTATGCGACTGCTGTACTTACGGTGAAAACTGGCAGCGGAACTATCACAAAGGGAGCTTTGTTCTCTACTTCTGGTGGAGTAAGGTTTGCAGCTGATTCAACTGTTGAAGTTGCAGAAGGAGATTCTTTCAATGTAACAGCAGTTGCTCCGGGTGCTAATGGCAATGTTGCGGGTAACACAATTACGGAAATGCCAGTTACTATTGCTGGTATCAGTGCTGTCTATAATGCAGAAGGATCTAAAGACGGATATGACGCAGAGGATGATGATTCTCTAAGAGAGCGGTATTATACAGCTTTGAGAGAACCAGCAACTTCCGGGAATGTATATCATTATCGGCAGTGGGCGCTTGAAGTTTCCGGTGTAGGAGGAGCCCAGGTCTTTCCTTTGTGGAATGGAGACAATACGGTGCAAGTTGTCATCATTGATTCTGATGGCCTTGTTCCAAGCGCTGATTTAGTGAAAGAAGTTCAAACCTATATTGACCCGGATAGTTCTGGTAAAGGGACGGGGCAGGCTCCGGTTGGCGCATATTGTACAGTGACAGCAGCTACTGCTTTAAGCATTGCCGTGTCTGCGATTTTGACTATCAGAGCTAATACAACCCTTGAAGTGGTGAAAGGCCTGGTTGAAAGTGGCTTGAAGGCATATCTGAAATCTATTGCTTTTAAATCCAAAACCATTTCCGTTGGCAAGATTGGCGATATTATTTTGAATACCGATGGGGTTGAGGATTATGATGCACTGACTATCAATGGAGCCACAACCAAAATCACAGTACCAGATAAGTATGTTGGAGTTCTTGGAGAGGTGACTCTCAGTGAAGAATAAAGAATATATCATTTCTGCATTGCACAAGCTGTATAGGCGTGATCCCTGGATAAATGAGCTCTTTAATGCAGCTGGCATTAATATGGATAAGCTCTCAGAGTACCTTGACGAAATCTTCGGGAACAATTACTTTGACACAGCTACAGAAAACAAACTGAGACGGTTTGAGGCAGAAGCAGATATTGTTTATCCGAAAGGCAGCACGATTCTCAACCGAAGAAGTGCATTGCGGGCAAAATGGGTAGGCTCTGGAAAAGCAACTTTGGCGCTGCTGCAGTCTGTTGCTGATAGCTGGGAAAATGGCCTCGTAACACTCTCTTTTGAAAAAGGGAAAATCCATGTTACTTTCAATTCCCCAGTAGGAGTACCTGATGATTTAGATGGTCTGGAGAATGCATTGGGGACTGTCAAACCGGCTCATTTGGCAATCTACTATACTTTTTTGTACTATACATGGCAAAGGTATAAAGATGGCTTTACATGGCAGCAAGTCAATGAAATGACGTGGAACGGAGTAAGAAACAAGGAGGATTTATCTCATGGCTGATTTTACTGGAATTGCTCAGACGGACAACTTAAAACTTTATAAACCTGGATATTCCAATGTGGCTGATATTGAAGTACTTAACGCCAACGCGGATGCACTGGATGCGGCCTATAAAGCATACAAGGATACTGCAGTAGATTTTATTGGAGCAAGTAGCTCTAAGCCTGGGGTAAGAGGATATGTACCCGCTCCTGCTGCTGGTGATCAGAATAAGCTGCTGGCTGGTGATGGGACATGGAAGACCCCGTTTACAGAATCTGATATTGCAAAAATTGCACATCCGGTAGGCTCTGTACTGGCTTTTGCTGATGGCCCGGATCCCAATACTAAATGGTCAGGGATGACCTGGGTCCAATTCGCACAAGGCCGTACTCTTGTAGGTGCAGGGACATATTCTGAAAATGGAACTAATTACACTTACACTAACGGTGATATTGGTGGTGAAGCAAAGCATAAAATCACTTTAGCAGAAAGCCCTGGGCATACGCATACTGGTACTACAAGTTCAGCAGGGGCACATAATCACACTGGTGTTACGGGCTCTGCCGGTGGGCATAACCATACAGCGTATGGGACGAAAATTGGACTTTCTGGGGATGGCTGGTCAAGACATTCAGGCAGCCAGTATTCTTACGGAAACAGCACGACTAGTTGGAGCGGGGACCATACTCATACTTTTACCACAAATTGGAATGGGGACCATACGCATACTATGACTACTAGCAGCGCTGGCGGAAATGGTTATCATGAAAACCGGCAGCCCTATGTTGTCGTGACCTACTGGAAACGGACAGCCTAAAGGAGGTGTAAAATGGATTTCCAATTTATTTTAGCAGGGCTTTCCCCTCTGTTATCTGGAATCTTGCTGTACGAATATAAAAAGCAGAGTGCAAAGAATAAGATTGAGGATCAAATGAGGGAACAGCAGCATGCTGCTTTAGTAGGTGGTGTGGAAGCCTTACTACGGGACCGGCTGTTACATGGAATGGAAGAAGGCCTTGCAAATGGGTATGCTCCTATCAGCAAAGCGGAATCTCTCAATAGTATGTATCTTGCGTACCATAATTTAGGAGGGAATGGGATTGTTACAGAAACATACAAGAGATTTATGGCGCTTCCGCATGTGCCTCCGGACCATCAGTAGGAGGTGAGTCCATTGTTTCAGTTTGAAAAGATTGACTTAGAAAATATCTTGGTCATTATCGCTCTTTCAGTGAGCCTGGTAATGGCTATTTTTTATGGCCTGGATAACCTGGCAATGAGCATCGTGACCGGGCTCCTGGGGTATATTGGTGGAACGGTTAAGAGCACCGCACCGAAAGGAGGTGATAAAGATGGCAAAAGTAATTGATGTAAGCTACTGGCAGAAAGATCTGGACTATGATGCAGTTGTTGACGCTGGTATTAAGGGTGTGATCATCAAGATTTCTGAAGGCGAAGAACCGGAAGATACCTGGTGGGGGCATGTATCCGCGGCCAAAAAGCATGGCCTGAAATGGGGCGTGTATTGTTTCTCCCATGCATCTACTCCCGAAGAAGCTGCCGCTGAGGCAAATGAAGTCCTTTATCTGTTTGGCAGGGAGATTCCTCCTATGGGAGTGTGGTTTGACTTCGAAGCAAAGGGGTGCTTGCAGTGTGAAGATCCGACCGCAGTATGCAGCGCTTTCTTAAATGCGATTACCGCTAAAGGAATCCCATGCGGTATTTATGCGAGTCTTTCTACATTAGAGGATGTTATTGATGTAAGGGCACTGGGTGATTATGTTCCCTATTGGGTAGCACAGTACAGCAAACGATGTGAGTTTAAGGATGACTACCCGGATAACGTGTTGGTCGGGTGGCAGTACAGCGACAGTGGCTGCATCGGTTCTACAAACGTTGATATGAATGAGTGGTATCTGGATTTGAATTAGGAGGAAAAGACTATGAGTAAATGGACTGAATTTAGAGATCAGATTGAAGATGCATTGAACCTGGATGATGTGACTGAGGACATGAAACAAAAGTTTGGTGACTGGTGTTTGACTATTGCTTTCCCTTTGGCTGAAAAAGTCGGGGAAAAGTTTGTAGCTAAAACTAAAGCTGATGCTGCTAATGAAAGCGGCTGGAATGCTATTAGAGATTCTGTTCTGTTTCCTGCCTTGGTATCTGGTGGCCTGTGGCTGATTAAGTACCTGCTGGTGAAAACGGGCGCCACTGAAACGCAGGAAACGGGTAATAATGTTTAATGAAAAGAACTAAGCACTGCATGAAAATGTAACTATCTACCCCATCAGGCGTAAAACGCTTGATGGGGTATTTTTTTTTGATTCAATTTTCTTAAATAATTCTTGTCACATTATGTAAAAAAAGTGTAAAATATATTAAATAGTTTTGACAAAAGGAGGTTAAAAAACTATGAATAAAATTTATAAGGTCGTTTGGAGCAAGGTACGGAACTGCTATGTAGTCGTTTCAGAGCTGGCAAAGCGGAATATGCGGAATACCCGCAGCATTGTTACTTGTAGCAAAAACAAGGAGATTGTAGCTCTTTGCACGGCCATCTTGTGCAGTTTCGGTGGTATGGCTTGGGCTGCGGATACTACTACTGGCGCTGGCAATGGTGTCGCTATTGGCACTAGTAGTAATGCACCAAAAGTAGAAAACGTGGCTATTGGTAAAGGAGCTGGTATTTCTTACTCTAATGGGGCAAGCAATGCGACTGGTGATATCGTGGTTGGTAATGGAGCCAATATTAATAACTATGCCAGCCAGGGTGGCAGTGTTGCTATTGGTAAAAATGCAAAGGTAGAAAATATGGCTGGCGGTGGAGAAGCCAGCTTCGCTTTCGGACAGACTACTTTTAGTGGTGGCTGGTGGTCGTCAGCAAGAATACCTGCTGACCCAACAAAAGTGGTGGGCAGTGTTGCCATTGGTGATAATACCTTTGCTCGCACCGGCAGCACGATGATTGGCTCTCATAATTACAAAGGAGCTTTAGGCGATACCACTGTAGACAGCGCTTCTACCAGGACAGATGCACTAAATGTTTATGCTACCACCATTGGTGCCAATAGCTTCAGTAATGGAGCGTTCACAACGAGTACTGGTGTATATAACATCATTTCCAGCGATTATAATGGCGGGCGCCTTGCAAATCCAGTGAAAAATTTAGGTGCTACAATTAATGGTTCCTTGAACAGTATTGAAGGGATGAGCGGAAACTATTATTCTGGAATAGCTAATACGGTTAGTGGGGTAGCGAATCGCACTTTCAATTCGAATGGCTCACTGATTTATGGCGCTGGAAATGAAATTACAAATTCAGTTACTAGTTTATCGAGTGTACCTACTGATAGTGGCTCATCTGCAAAAGATTTTGCTGAAAAATTGAGGACGGCAATTACGAGCTCTGAAAGTGGTGGGGCTACGCTTGCAATTGGTGGTGGCAATAAGGCCGATTACACTCAAAAGACTTCTATTATTGGTGTTAATAATACAATTACGGGTACTTCTGGAAAAGTTTCTCAATTGAATTTTGTATCCGGATTTAAAAACACTATAACCAATGCGTCCAATAACATCGTCATGGGCGATAAGCATACTGTGACTGCAGATAATACGGTTGCTATTGGCGGCCTTTCTTCAGTAGATACCCGTTCTGTAGCGAACACAACTTCTGTCGGGTATGATACAAAAGTTAATAAAGAAGGCGGCGTAGCCCTTGGCTACAAGTCTAATGCTACAGTAGACAAAGGTGCTACAGGTTATGATCTTTCCGTAAATGGAGCTTCTTCTGAAACTAATTCTACGTGGAAGTCTACGGCAGCTGCTGTTTCGGTAGGTGATGTTGCAAACAATATCACACGCCAAATTACCAGCGTAGCTGCCGGTACAAATGATACGGATGCGGTCAATGTAGCTCAGTTAAAAAAAGCAGTTGCTGGCGCTTCAGATGGGAATGATACACTGGTAGGTAGCACTGATGGACTTAGCCTTTCTGGCAATACTCTTTCCATGACGGTAAAAGATACTGCCGGGAATGAAGTAAAAGGATCCGTTGATTTGTCTTCCATTGCAGGGAGCACGGATACAAGAAATACTGTTACTGCTGGAGAAAACGTCAAAATCGATGAAACACCGAATGCTGATGGGAGTTCTACTTATAAAATTAACGTAAAAGCTGATGGAAAAGTAGAGAGTGGTAATACAAGTATTGTAACAGGCGGAACTGTTTACAATGAAACACACCCAACGACTAACGGGACGTATATCAGTAAAGACAAATCTGCGGGTGAAAATTTAACGGCACTGGATAATCAGGTTAAGACAAATGCTGATAGTATTTCTCGCATGGGAAATTCTATTGACAAACTGGGAAATCGTATTAACCGAGTAGGTGCTGGTGCAGCAGCTTTGGCAGCACTGCATCCTCAGGATTTTGATCCAGATGATAAATGGGACTTTGCTGCTGGCTATGGTAATTACAAGAGTGCTCATGCAGTTGCTGTTGGGGCATTCTATCGTCCGACCGAAGATACTATGCTGAGTGTTGGTGGCAGCTTTGGGGGCGGCGAAAATATGATCAATGCTGGAGTGACCTTCAAACTTGGCCAACATAACCATGTAAGCCGGTCCAGGGTAGCCATTGCCAAAGAGGTACTGGCTTTGCGGCAAGACAACCAGGAACTGCGCAATGAAGTTAATGAACTAAAGAATATGCTCAAACAAGGAAGAACAAGTGATATTAAGAATGTTTCGTTCCCTGATGTACCCAAAGATCATTGGGCTTATAACTATGTGAAATCGCTGGCAGACAGAGGCTACGTAACTGGATATCCTGATGGTGAATTTAAAGGGGATCGTTCTCTGACTCGTTATGAATATGCTGCGATTATCTATAGAGCCTTGCAAAATGGCGCACCTAGTGATGCAGATATGGCAAAAGCAGTCAATGAATTTGGACCGGAGCTTGAACAAGTCCAGAATATTGAGCGCTTCCGTGTTGACAGGATTTCTGGCAAAGACAATGACAGACATAAAGTTGAGCGTGTCCGTATAAACGACAAGGATAACAAAGCAAAGAATGATTTCCGTGACGTGTATGGCACGTCTATCCAAAATAAGGCTCATTAAAATTTAAGGAGTCCCCTATTTACTCTGCCAAAAAACAAATAGGGGACTTTTCTTTTGTAATTTGTGAGCATATGCTAGAAAAATGCAGCTGAAAAGAATATAATAACACTCGTAAAGAAGAACAGATTAATCGTCCTGTTCATCATGACTATAGGGAGGACAAAATATGATTAATCGCGAGAGAAGAGAAAAAATATTAGAAATTTTACAAAACTCTACGGAACCTATCACAGGGCTAAAGCTATCAAGGCTGCTCAATGTGACGCGGCAGATAATCGTAGGGGATATAGCTATCCTCCGGAGCACGGGGCAACCTATTATTTCATCGGCTAGGGGATATCTGCTCCAGAATATTATGGGGCAGAAAGGTTGTGGCCGCTGTATTGCTTGCAAGGGGAAGAACCTAGATAGTAAAGAACTTCTGGATGAAATGTATGCAGTAGTAGACAATGGCGGCACAATTTCTGGAATGAATTTAAAAAGCCCAATTTATGGAGACCTACGGATTAAAATGGATATCCACAGTCGAAGAGATGCTCAACAGTATTTGCAACGAGTCAGACAAGCAGGCTTTCCTTTTATAACGGTGGCAACTGGGGGGCTGCACTCTTTGTATGTTCAGACCCATAACGAGGAAGAGTTGCGGGCTATTAAAAAATGTCTGGACGAGCTAGGCTTATTGGATGAAAATTGCAAGCTAAAACAAGTCCCAACAGCAAGCAGATATCGGGGAATGTCAAAATAGTGGAATGATGAACCAAAGAAGGCTGTGAAAAGATGATCACTCATTTTTTCACAGCCTGATTTATTCCGGCTGATCGTTACCGTGAACCTTCTGATTATAGGGGCAGATACGACAAAAAACGACAAAAATTCTACGTAAATTACGATAATAATAGAAGAAAAGCACAAAACGCCTTTCATGGCCAACGTGATTCTGCCTATACTTTAGAAGTAGTGGACAAATACATCTGTTAGGGGCTAAAATAAGATAATAGATAATTTACACAATAATGCACCGGACAATAGAAGCACCAAGGGGGATGAAAGCATGGTCATGGACAAGGAAGAGATCCAGGCAATATTGGAAAAGGCACTGGCGGAAGGACGGAATGTGTTGTACGAAGGTAAGGTAGCCAGCTACATCCCGGAACTGGCCAAGGCCAACTCTGGGAATCTGGGGGTCTGTCTCATGCGCAAAGACGGCAGTGTGTACTGTGCCGGGGATTATGACATTCCCTTTACCATGCAGAGCATCTCCAAGACATTTTCCCTGATCCTGGCCCTCCAGACTGCCGGCTACGACAAGGTATTCAGCAAGATCGGCATGGAACCCACCGGGGACCGGTTCGACAGCATCCTCCAGCTGGAGTTGAAAGACTGGCGCCCCTTCAACCCTATGATCAATGCGGGGGCCATCGTGACGGCCAGCTGCATCGAGACGCCGGATCCCTACCAGTCCTTCCTGGAGCTGGTCCGGACCTTGTGCGGGAATCCCCGGATCGGACTCAATGAATCGGTGTACCGTTCGGAGAAAAAGACTGGGACCCGGAACCGATCCATCGCCTACCTGCTGAAAAGCGACAATGTGCTGGACGGAGAACCGGAGGAAGTCCTGGATGTGTATTTCCGGATGTGTTCCGTCATGGTGACGGCCCGGGATCTGGCCCATTACGGGATGATCCTGTCCAACCACGGGGTGGATCCCCAGACCGGAAAACAGCTGGTGGATTCCACCATCGTCCGGATCGTCACCACGTTGATGATGCTCTGCGGCATGTACGACGAATCGGGAGAATATGCGGTGAAGATCGGCCTGCCCAGCAAAAGCGGTGTGGGCGGCGGCATCTGTGCCATTGCCCGGCACGGCGTCGGCATCGGTACCTTCGGCCCCATGCTGAACAAGAAAGGGAACAGCGTAGGGGGAGAACGGATCCTCCGGGTGCTGTCCGAATCCCTGGGGCTCCATGTATTCGATACGAAGGAATTTTAAAAAGGGGCTGTTGCACGTCCTGTGCAACAGCCCCTGCTTATTTACAGTGTCACGAAATCAGCGCTCTGGATCCCGTCCAGCCCAGCGATCATCTGCAGGGTCGCCTTTTCCACCGGGCTGTCCACGGTCATGATCATCATGGCATTGCCAGTCTTGGGTTTCCGAGCCACCTGCATATTGGCGATGTTCACATGGGCCGCCCCCAAGAGGGTCCCCATCTGGCCGATCATCCCGGGCTTGTCATCGTTCTTGGCCAAAATCATATAGCGTTCCGGCACCAGATCGTAATGATATCCCTGGACTTCCGTGATATGGGGTGTTTCATCCGGTGCCACCATCCCAGCCGCCGTGAACACCTTAGTGCCGCTGTAGAACTTCACAGCCACCCGGTTCAGCCGGTTCTCTCCGTTCATCTTGCCTTCCACCACGGCCACCCCGCGGGTTTCCGCAGCCAGTTCCGCATTGACCATATTGACCCGTTCCTTCAGGATGGGATCGAACAGTCCCTTCAGGATGCTCCGGGTGATCAGGGTCGTCTCCAAGTTGGCGGCCGGTCCTTCATAGACCACTTCCACCTTGTCCACCGGATCCTTTTCCATCTGGTAATACAGTTTGCCCAGGCATTCACCCAGCTGCAGATACCCCAGCATCCCTTCCAGTTCCTGGGGATGGAGAGCCGGCAGGTTCACCGCGTTGGGCACCATCTGGCCTTTCAGCACGTTCACCACTTCTTGGGCAATGGAGATGCCCACTTTGTCCTGGGCTTCCGCCGTATCGGCTCCCAGATGGGGAGTCAGGACGCACTGGTCCAGGCCGATCAGAGGCGAGATGGGTTTGGGTTCATCCACCAGCACATCCAGGCCGATGCTAGCCACCTGGCCTTCTTTGATGGCGTCCGCCACTGCCTGTTCATTGTAGAGGCCGCCCCGGGCGCAGTTCACCAGCCGGACCCCCTTCTTGCATTTCTTCAGTTCTTCCTTGCCGATCATGTTGATGGTTTCTTCGGTCTTGGGAGTATGGATGGTGATCACATCCGCCTTAGCCAGCAGTTCATCCAGGGTTTCGCATTTTTCCACCCCCAGCCGTTTGAACCGGGCATCGGGGATATAGGGATCATAAGCGATGACCTTCATTTCAAAAGCCTGCATCCGTTTGGTCACCAAGGTGCCGATCCGGCCCAGGCCGATGATGCCCAGGGTCTTGTGGTACAGTTCCACGCCCTTCAGGTTCTTCCGGTCCCACACCCGGCTTTCGATCATCTTCTGGGCCCGTACCGTGTTCCGGCAGGAAGCCAGCATCAAGCCGATGGTGTGTTCCGCCGCAGAGATCACATTGGCTTCCGGAGTATTCACCACGATGATCCCCCGTTTGGTGGCCCCTTCGATATCGATGTTGTCCACCCCGTTGCCGGCACGGCCCACCACTTTCAGATTCTTGGCTGCCTTGTAGAATTCTTCATTGACTTTGGTGACGCTGCGGACGATGATGGCATCATAATCCCCTACGATCTTCAGCAATTCTTCCCGGGGGATGTCGAATTTCACATCCACTTCCAGATCCGGCTGGGCTTTCAGCATTTCCACACCTTTGTCCGAAATCCGTTCCACCACGATGACTTTTTTCTTATCCATGCTTTTTCCTCTCCTTGTTTTCCGCCGAAAGGCAAAATAAAAACTCCCGTGCCTGACCCCCTAAACGGGTATGTCAAGGACGGGAGAACCTCTCACGTGGTGCCACCTTATTTCGCTGCAGTGCAGCCTCATTTCCAGGATAACGGCTTGGCCGGATGGGTTGCTGCCCCCATCGTCTCAGGAGTGGATTCCACAAAACCCTCCGCTGCTTCCCACAGCCAGCAGCTCTCTGTCAGAAAAGATCTTGTGTACTTGGTTCCTTCATGGACACTTTCTTCAGTATATCAATTTAGGCAGTTCAAGCACTTGCTTACGATTTTAGTCATTCTCCCCGCTATTGTCAAGAGCTTTCGTAAATTTTTCTGCCCGGTCCAGGTGTTTTTTTAGAATCCTCGTACGGTCTCCCACGGACTCCATAGCGGACTGGGCTTCCGCCAGTTTCTTTTCCGCCCGTTCCACCGCCGTTTCGAAAGCACCCAGGTCCGTATTGATCTGGGCCACCAGACGCCATATCTGGCTGGTCTGTTTCTGGACCACCAGGGTCCGAAAGCCCATCTGGAGGCTGTTCACTACAGCGGCCAGGGTGGTGGGGCCCACCAGGGTCACCCGGTATTTCCGCTGGAGCTCGCTGATGAGGCCGGGCCGGGACACCGCTTCTGCAAAAAGCCCCTCCAGGGGCAGATACAGCAGTCCAAAATCGGTGGAATAGGGTGGCGCGATATATTTATCCCGGATGTCCTTTGCCTCACTTTTCAGCCGGATTTCCAGCTGCTTCAGGGCCAGGGTCTCAGCATCGGCATCTCCCTCTTCCCGAGCCTGGACCAGCCGCTGGTAATCTTCCAGGGGGAATTTGGCATCGATGGGCAGCCACACCGGATTCTCCCCGGTCCGTCCCGGCAGGCGGATGGCAAATTCCACCCGTTCTTGGCTCCGGGGACGGATGGCCACATTGGTCCCGTACTGTTCTGGGGCCAGCATGTCCCCCAGGAGGTTCCCCAGCTGCATTTCTCCCCAGATCCCCCGGTTCTTCACATTGGTCAGGACCTTCTTTAAGTCTCCCACCCCCTGGGCCAGGGACTGCATGGATCCCAACCCCCGGTTCACCATGGCTAGCCGGTCGCTGACCACGCTCATGGAAAGGGTCACTTTCTGGTCCAGGCTGTCCCGGAGCCGGTCCGCCTCTTCCCGGGCCTGCTGGTTCCGGATTTCTTCCCCGGCCGTCAAGGAACGCTGGAGCTGTACCAGCATTACAATCAAAACAAGGAGGGCGCACAGCACCGCCCCCAGCAAAATGGTTTCCATGACAGTTTCCGCCTTTCGTAAAATTCTTCTTCCATTATAGCAAAAAAGAAGAGTGGCGAACAGGTGTTTTAATAGAGAGAACTGCTGCAGGACAACAGTCCTCTGCCGGCAGTCACTAGTCACCAGTCCGCAGCCGATGGAAGGAATCCGCCGGAGCGGGTTCCTTTGAAGGATTAAAACCGGCGGCCACGGACGGGCGAGCCTGCGGCTCACCCCTACACCGTTGGAGTCGGAGGTTCGGCTGTAACGGTCGGGAAAACGGGATTCCCGGTACCTTCGTTTCTTGGATTTTGTAAGAAAGTCTGACAGCAACGTTGTAGGGGCTTCCCGCAGGGAAGCCCGTCCCGGCCGCCCAGAGGGCATAAATTCAAAAAAGCCCCGCCTTCATAGGAGTCAGGTCTTTTCCTTCGGCTTTTGCTCGCTGACGGGGCTGTTGCTTATACAACAGCCCCTTTACCCCCTCCCTTTTCTGCGTTATAATTAAATTAATCACATAACTAATTATTTTAAGTAAAGAGGGGAGCAATCATGCATAGACGGAATTCAGAAGAAACCATGCAGCGGCTGATGGATGCTGGAGCGGAACTGTTTGACAAAAAAGGATATCACAATGTCTCCATCAAGGAAATCGGTCGGCTGGCCGGCTGCAACAGCGCCCTGATCTCCTATCATTTTGGGAGCAAGCAGGCCCTGTACCAATCCATCATCGACAGCCAGCTGGAAGTGCTCCACCGATTGGAAGAAGCCATTGAAAAAGAGGATAAACCACCTCTCCAGCGGCTGAAGCAGTACCTCCACGCCATTTTGAAGAGCCAGTTGGATCCCCACCAGCACATGATCATCCTGTACCAAGAACTGCTCACTCCTTCCGGGCTCCTCAATGACGATTCCTGGCAACGGCTCACCCGGCTGGGGGATTACATCCAGAGCCTGCTGGTGAAAGGGGTGGCAGCAGGAGAACTCCAGACGCCCCAGCAGGACCACGGATATGAATATGTCGCCTTCATCCTGACGGCCATTACAGAAATGCTGTTCCTGATCAAAGACCGGCCTCTGTCCCTGAACCCGGAAGGCCATCCCGCAGAACAGCTGCTGGACAAATTGATTGGATTCGTACTGGAACCGTTGAAGCCGTAAAAAAAAGGCTGTAAAGAAATGAAAAATCCATTTCTTCACAGCTTCTTTTTACGCTTCCATCAGATCCGTCATGCTGTGGAGACTGATGGCTATGGTCGATCCGTTGTGGAGCAGGGCTGTGGTGGCCGGGGGCAGGATGCCCATCACCCCCAGGCCGATCAGGCCTGCATTGAAAGATACCACAAAATCGTAGTTGAAGTTCACCCGCTTCATCAGCAGGGTGCTGATCTGTTTCAGCACCACCAGCTGCCGCAGGTCGTGGGCCGAAATGGTGATATCCGCGATTTCCCGGGCGATATCCGCCCCTTCGGCAATGGCCACACCGGCGTCCGCTTCGGACAGGGCCGGGGAGTCGTTGATCCCGTCTCCCACCATGACCACCCGGTGGCCGCTGGCTTTGGCCTCTTTCACGAACCGGGCCTTATCTTCCGGCAGCACCTCTGCGTAGAACTTGTCCACGCCGATTTTCGCCGCCACCGCCGCCGCAGTCCGTTCGCTGTCCCCGGTCATCATCACCAGCTGCTTGAAGCCGGCTTTCCGCAGTTCCCGGAGCACTGCCGGCGCTTCCGGCCGGAGAGGATCCTGGATGCAGATGATGGCCACCAGTTTCCCGTCCAGGGCCATATAGATATGGGAATATTCTTCCGGACGGCTTTCGTACAAGGCTTCTTCCCCTGCAGGGATCACACATTTCTCGTCGTCGAAGATGAAATGGCCGGATCCGATCACGATCCGTTTCCCATCCACCCTGGAGGCGATCCCGTGGGCCACGATGTATTCCACTTTGCTGTGCATCTCTTCATGGGTGAGCCCTTCGTCCGCTGCCTGGCGCACTATGGCGTTGGCCACGGAATGGGGGAAATGTTCCTCCAGGCAGGCTGCATACCGGAGCACCGTGGCCCGGTCGTACCCGTTGAAGCAGAGTACGTCAGCCACTTTGGGCTTGGCCAGGGTCAGGGTACCGGTCTTGTCGAAGACGATGGTATCCGCCTGGGCCACCGCTTCCAGGAATTTGCCCCCTTTGACGGTGATCTTGTGGGTGCTGCATTCCCGCATGGCGGACAGTACCGCCAGAGGCATGGAAAGCTTCAGGGCACAGGAGAAATCCACCATCAGGATGGACATGGCCCGGGTCAGGTTCCGGGTCAGCAGATAGGTGAGCAGGGTCCCGCCCAGGCACCAGGGCACCAGACGGTCTGCCAGATGGCTGGCCCGGCTTTCCAGGTTGGACTTGAAGGCTTCGGAATCCTGGATCATCTTCACGATCCGATCGTACCGGTTGCTGCCGGCCCCGCCTTTCACCCGGACGGTGATTTCCCCGTCTTCCACCACGGTGCCGGCGTATACCGTCAGGCCCGGTGTCTTGTGGACGGGCATGGATTCCCCGGTCATGGAGGCCTGGTTCACCATGGCATCGCCCTTGGCCACTTCCCCATCCAGAGGGATGGTGCTGCCCATCTTCACGCTGACCAGATCCCCGGCCTGCACATCGGACAGGGATACTTCCACTTCCGTGCCATCCACCACTTTCCACACCGTGTCGATGTGGAGGGACATGTTGTCCGCCAGATCATGGACGGATTTCTTATAGGTCCATTCTTCCAGCAGTTCCCCGATCCGCAGCAGCAGCATGACGGAACCGGCGGTGCTGATGTCCTTTTGGAGCATGGCCGCCGTAATGGCCGTGGCATCCAGTACCGGTACATCCAGCCGGCCGTGGCGCAGGGATTTCAGTCCCAGGCGGATAAAGCCCAGGGTATGGTACCAGCCTCTTGCCATCCGGATCGGCAGGGGCAGGAACCACTTGCAGGCAAAATGCCGGGCCAGGAGGGTCAGCAGCCGGTTCCGGTACTGCCGATTCAGCATCAGGGCTCCGGCTTTTTCCTTGGTGGCTTTCCGCAGTTCCGGATCGTTCATGTTCAGCCGGGCCAGGGCCTGGAGGATCCCTTCCCGGACTTTCCCCAGGTCATCGGGCCGGTACAGGACAGCGATCCCGGCAGCGCCGGAATACAGCTTTACCTTCCGGATCCCGGGGACCCGTTCCAGACCGCCCAGGATGGCCGCACCCTGTTCCAGGCTGAAGGAACGGACCATCCGTCCCTCCTGGGCCAGGCAGCGGACTCGGAGACGGCCGGCTGTTTCATGTTGAATTTGGAATTTCATAAGGCTTCCGCTCCTTTCTCTAAAGAAAAGAGCTTATTTGGCCTGGTCTTCAACAACGGCAGCAGCCGCTTCTTCCTTGGCTTTCTCTGCAGCTTCCGCGTCTTCCAGTTTCTGGTTTTCTTCCTTGGCAGCAGCTACGATATCGTCAGCCTGTGCCTGGAGGGAAGCAGAGCTTTCAGCAGCGCATTTCTGCACCCGCAGGGCCGCAGCGGTAGTCTTGACCAGGGCTTTCTTCACCAGCTTGGATTTGACCACCCGTTCTCCCAGAAGGCCCAGTACAGCGCCTCCAGCAACCAAACCCGTTTTGATCCAATCTTCTCTTTCCATTGTAAAATGGCTCCCTTCTCCGGCTCCATAAATCCTATGGGCCTTCGTAAATTTTCCCCGGAGCATTTCGCCTATTAGGAAGCTGTGTAAACATGAGCATGGCAGAGCGCCCGATCTTTGGGAACGGCCTAATCCACGTCCCCAAAGCCGCATTGAAATCAGATCTCAGATACCTTACTCCAGTATCAACCGGGATAATAAATTATTATAACATGGATAAAAGAAAGATGGGTGAAGATTTTGGGGCGGAATTAGGGGCGGGGGTAAATGGTTCATCATTTGTCGTTCATCGTTGTGGAGGCCGGCTCCGCCGGCTTTGAACGGATTTGCCCTCTGGGCGGCCGTGTCGCCCGGTCCGCCCGCCCTGTACGGTCTTGTCCCATAAAAAAGGACCCGTCCCCAAAAAGGGTGGGTCCTTTCCATCGGCCGCTGATTGCCGACAATCTCTTACTTCTTTGCACTCAGCTGTTCCACCAGGGCCGACAATTGGTTCAGCCGGTCGTTCATGGCATCCAGCTGGGCATGGACCTTCTGGTTGTCCTGGCGCAGGGTTTCGTTGTCGCTGCGCAGCTGCTGGACCGTCCGCATCAGGGCGATCCGGCTCTGGAACCGGTCCCGCCGCTGGGGATCCAGAGAGAAGGTCACCCCGGCATTCACCATGTTCTCCCCGCCGCCGAAGCTGCCGCCCACATTGAAGCGGACGCTTTCCGTGGGCTGGTAAAAAGCCCCGATAGCCGCCGCATTGGCGCTCCGGTAATGACCGAAACCGGCGGCGAAGTTCAGTTTGTCCTCAGGGTCATATTCCAGAGGATGGAGGGCTGCCAGGGCAGAGGCACCGGCCCCCACCCGGTCCACCCGGCTGTCCAGGCGGGTGATGGCATTGCTGACACCGCTGACCACGCCGCCCAGCTGGCTCACATTCACCGCATCGGTGGGTTTTGTCCCCGCCGCCACATCATGGATCTGCTGGCCGCCCAGGGAGACGTTGCTGTTACTGATTTCCACTGCATGGGTATTCTCCCCGTTGGCCGCGATTTTGATGCCACTTCCGGTTACGGTGGTCCCAGCGGATCCGGCACTGTTATTGACGGTAAGGCCCTCGTTGTTCAGGGTGCTGTTTCCTGCGGTGACGCTGGTCAGCCCCGTCAGCTCCTTGGACAGCTTGATATCCAGTCCGTCCCCATCGGCGTTCTTCACCACTCCGATGTTCCCATCGGTCAGTTTCGCGGTATCCGTCTGGCCTCCGGTAAGCTTCAGGGCTGTCCCCATGGTTACCGTGACCTTATTGTCCGCCCCGTCATCTCCCTGGAAGACCCGGCCGCCGGATACCGCCGCATTGGCTGCATCACTGGCAATACTCTTCACATCACCGATGTTGGCGGCGTTGGTATTGTCGCTGGCATCGTGATTGATGAGGCCGCTCTTCACATTGGTGATGTTCTTGCTCCCCGCATCGATGCCGGAGCTGTCTATGGTTACACCTCCGGCCTTGATGGAACCGTCATTTCCTAGATCCACATCCTTGTTCAGGCCGACATTGATGGACTTGCCATCAGAGGAAACAGACGTAGTAATATTACGGTCCCCATGGATACCTACCGTGCCGCCCAGGTCTGCCTTGGCGGCCTTCCCTGCATCATCGGTGAGTCCGAAGCCGCCGCCTTTGGAGGCATCGGTGACACCGGCCACCGCCGCCTGGAGCTGGTCTTCCGTAGCCGCCCGGCCGGATACTGCCGTTCCGTTCCAGGTGGTATTGGACAATCCGGTGATGGTATTGGCCCCGGCCGTGCTGCCGCTGATCTTCAGCCCGCCGTTCAGGGTGATGGAGTCAAGCCCGGTCAGATCTTTGGCCAGTTTGATGTCGAACCCGTCACCGGCTGCATTGGCCACCACGCCCAGATTGGCCCCGTCAGATAGTTTGTCTTTATCTGTTACCCCTCCCGACAGTTTCAAAGTGCTGTTCAGGAGGCGGGTCACAGTGCCGCTGTCCCCGGTAAGGAGCAGACCATCATCCATGGTGGCCGCCTGATGGGTCTTGCCGCTCTGGTCCGTATAGGTGAGCCGGGTCATGATGGGTGTCCCGGCAGCGCCGCCGGAGCTGGGGCTGTCATTTTTCTCTGCATTCAGGCTGGCTGCCCCGTACTGGGCCACCACATCGGCAGAAGCCCCCAGACCGGCCGCATTCCCCTGGCCTTCTCCCGGATTCACCGTGTTCAGGTACAGATGCCCTTCCCCGCTTTCCCCGTAGATACTGGCTGCCGAATCAGTGGTTTTAGCAGTCTGGTTGAAGGTGGTGATGGACATGGCTCCGTTCAGTTCTTTCCCATCGCTTTCGCTGGGACCGGTGATCCGGACGCTGGAAGCGGCCGGGTTGCCGTCGGACCGGATATGGGTCAGGGTGATGCCATTGTCCCCGCTGATGTTCACTTCTGAACTGCCGGAACCCTTGAACTGCATGGTCCCGTTCACACCTTCCGTGGTCACATTGCCGCTGGCATCGGTGACCTGATGGACCCCCACTTCCAGATGATCTTGGAGTTCCACAGAAACATAACTGTTGTTGGCACTGTCATATTTCACCTTGGTGAGGATGTTGGCCTTGCTCCGGTCCCAACCATCCCCGTCACCGCCGCTGGTCACTACCGGGGCATCCCCGAAGATCCGGATGGTGCCGGTCCCCAATTTGGCCGTCACCGTATCCGTACCTGTATTTCCAGAACCTCCGGCGGTGATGCTGTAGGTGCTGTTGGCCAGATTGTCTTTCAGCTGGGTGCTCAGCACATTCAGCTGGTCTTCCGTAGCCGCCCGGCCGGAGACATAATCGGTACCGCTCCAGGTAGTGTTGGTGAGGCCGGTGACATAATCCCCGGTTTCAGCAGACTGGTTCACCTTGGTAGTGGCCGTCTGGTATCCCACTTTGGTCTTGTCCGCCGTCAGGCTGCCCTGGCTCCCCAAGTTGATGTCCTTAGCCAGCTGGAGGGCCAAGCTGCCGCTGGTGCCGTCGGCATTCTCTGCTGCCACCACACCGATGTTCCCGGTGATCAGGTTTCCGTTGGCGTCTTTGGCCAGCTTCTCTTGGGCGGCACCGCCAGTGACTGCAAGCGTGCTGCCCAGGGTCACCGCCGCTGTACTGCCGTTGTCATCGCTGAACTTCAGGCCATCGCTCATGGTGGCTACGGTATGGACAGTTGTGCTGTCTTCACCTTCTTTATAGACAAGCCGCTTGTTCCCATTGGTCGTGGTATTGGTCAGGTAGGGTTTCCCGTCCATATACTGGCTTTCCAGGATCAGATTGGAATAGGTTCCGTCGTTGTCGGCTCCATAAAGCAGCAGCTGGCCCTGGACATTATTGCCGCTTTCCCCATACCCTGCTTGGAGGGACCGGACTTCCAGGTCTTTGTCCAGTTCCACATAGAGGGCGTTGTTCTTGTTGATCACCTTTACGTTCCGGCCGGAATAGTTGCCATCCTCATCGGTGCCCGTCCCCAGGATGGATACGGTGCCTCCCAGATTGGCGTGGAGAGCCGCTGGGCTGCCAGTGGTGCTGTCCACAGGATTGCTGTTCCCCACGAAGTTCAGTCCCTTGGTATCAGAACTGTCCGTCACCCCTTTGGCCGCCGCCTGGAGGTCTCCGATGGTAGCCGCATGGTTCAGGGTTTCCCCGGCAGCTTTGGCCAGTTCTGTGCCTCCCAGACCGCTGGCTACATCCACGATCTGGTTGCCACCGTTGTCCAGTCCGGCGGTGGTCAGGGATACTTTTTCTGCGTCCGTGGAACCGGCCTTGGCAATGGTGATCCCCGTGCCAGTTACCGTGGTGTTGTTCCCCGCTGTATCTGTATAGGCGGCGGAAGTCAGCTTCAGATTCTTGCTGAGGGCCAGCTTGATAGCCGTATTGGTGGCATCTGCCGTGGTGGTCAGGTTGTCATCATCTTCTGCGGTGATCTTGATGGTCTTGCCCAAACTCTGCTTCACATCTTGACTGCTGGTGGTACTGTCCGCCACATCCGCCGTAAGGCCAAAGCCCCCGGTGGATTTCGTCCCCTCACTGAGGCTGTCGCTGACCAATTTCAGCTGGTCTTCCGTAGCCGCCCGGCCGCTCACCGGCGTACCGCTCCAAGTGGTGTTGTCCAGCCCGGTGAGGTAATCCCCGGTGGCCGAGCCGCTGGCCTGGTTCCCCAGCACCAGGTCATTCCCCAGGGAAATAGAAGTGAACCCGGTGAGCTTCTTGGCCAGCTGGAGCTGGAGAGTGCTGCCGGAAGCCGTCACTCCGATATTGCTGCCGGAAGAAAGGTCAGAAGAAGCTGTGGCCCCGCCTGTGACTGTCAGGGTCTTGTCCAAAGCCACAGATCCGGTACCGCTGTCCCCCGCCAGCTGGAGCCCATCATTGAGGGTCGCCAGGGTATAGAGGGTCTGGGAAGCGTCGCTTTCCGTCTGGCCGGCGCTGGCGGCCCAGTACTGGATCCGGGGAGAACCGGCCGCGGTGCTGTCTAGGAATTTGGGTCCCCCATAGTTCTGGACCATGGCGGCGAAATTCCCGCTGGCGTCCCCCATGCGCAGGGAACCATCCGCCCCGTTCATTTTCAGATAAGCCCCGCCCTGGCCGGTGGCCATGACGCTGCCATCCACTCCGGCGGCATCATCAGTGGTCTTGGAACCGGCGGTGAGACTGGTGGCCGTCAAGTTGTCGTCTAGGAGCACCCGGATATCCCCTTTATCGCTGATGGTGGTGGTGATGTTGTTGGTATTGTAAGTATGGCCGTCCTGTTTGGTCCCACCGTAAATACCGATGGTATCCCCCAGCTGGGCCGTGTGGGTCAGGGATGTGGCACCGTCCGCCAGCGCGCTGGCAGTAAAGGTCAGGCCCTGTTCCAATGCCGTCTTGCTGGCCAGGCCGGAAATGGTGATTTCCTTCCCCACCGTATCCGTAGGACTGGCCACGGTGAGCTTCACATCCCCGTTGGCGTCCACGGAATAAGCTCCATTGGAACCGGAAGCGGAATTTTCCACCAGATGGTAATCCATGTTGGACAGGCTGGACAGATCCACATCCACGCTGGTGCCATTGTTTTTGTTCAGGGTCAGGGTAGCGGCAGTAGATGTAGTTCCATCATCTGCCGTAGTTGCAGTCGTGGAAACACTGCCCCCGGTCACATAGTAATCGTGGAGGCCGGAAATGTTCACCTTATTCTTGTTCCGCATGGTCAGAGAGGCTGTCATGGAACCGGGATTGGCCGTATCATCGGTGACCGCCCCATCCGTCACATAGTTGTCGTTGGCCACCGTCCCTTCATTCACGTCATTGATGGCGGCTTTCAGCTGGGCTTCCGTGGCCGCCCGGTTGCCCACGATATTGTCCGCATCCCAGTTGGTGTTGGACAGCCCGGTGATGTAGAATCCCGTGCCGCTGTTGGCTCCGCCGCCGGCCTGGCTGCCCATGTAGATGCCCCCCGTATAGGTGCCGTCGGTGCCCTTGGTACCGCCCACCCGGACGGTGGTAAAGTCCACATCGGGCTGGGTGGCGATGGTGATGGTGCTGCCGCTGCCGGTCAGCTGCATATTGTCCCCGGCGGCAAAGTTCAGATTGCTGGCAGGGGTGACTGCTTTCAGGGTGATCCCATCCACCTGGGCATTCCAGCCCGTGTTCACCGTAGAGGAAACGGCTGCCAGTTCATCTTCCGTGGCCGCCCGGCCGCTCACATAGGTGGGGTCCGCAGTGACCCAGGCAGTGTTGGTAAGGCCGGTGAGATAGGTGCCTGCCGCCACGGTTCCATTCTTGTTGTCTGTCAGGGTCCAGGAGCTGTCCGTACCGGAATAATTCCCCAGATGGAGACTCCCGATGGTGCCATATCCATTGCTCCCGTCCAAGAACAGCAGGTTCCCCAAAGACAGGGTCCCGGCCGTGCCGTTGAGTACGGCATAGCTGTTATCCCCTAATGTCAGGGTATCGTTCAGGGCCACTTCATAATCCACGGTGCCATCCGTCTTGGTGGTCTTGGTGACTTTCGTATTGTTCTTGGCGCTGTCCTTGCTCACCGTCACCATCTGGGCGGCGATGGTCTTCACATCGCCGATGTTAGCAGCGTTGTCCGTCGTCCCGTAGACGGCTTTCCCGGCCGTATCCACTCCGCTGGCTCCGCTGGCCACTTTGGTGATCTGCTGGCTGCCGCCGCTGATGCCGCTGGTGGTGAGGCTGGGACCATCAGTGATGGTGAGCCCGGTGCCGTTCAGAGCGGAAGAGCCGGTGGTCAGGGTACCATTGGACCCATCCAAAGTCAGGGCGTTGCTCCCCGTCCCCACGGTGATCTTGTCCGCCGTCAGCTGGGTATCCATGGCAATGGTGATGTTCCCGCTGTCATCGATGGAAGTAGTCAGGTTGTCTGTCTTGTAAGTATGGCCGCTCTGGGCATCATGGGCCTTGATGGATACCGTATCCCCCAGGGCCTTGTTCACTACTTTGTAACCCGTAGTATCTGGGTAGCGTCACTGCCGTCGGCCTGGCTGCCCATGACCACGGTCCCGGCGGTGACGGAATTGAGCCCCGTCAGGTCTTTGGCCAGCTGGAGCTTCAGGGCCCCATCACTGGCGGTGACCCCAATGTTGTTCCCAGAAGCCAGATTGGCAGAAGCCCCTTCCCCGCCGGTGACACTCAGGGTACTGTCCAGTTTCACCGTTCCGGTGCCCGCATCCCCGGCCAGTTTCAGCCCATCCTCCAGGGTAGCCACAGCATGGCGGGTGGTGCCGTCCCCATCGATATACTGGAGCCGGTTGATATTGGTGCCGGTGACGTCTGCCGTCCCGTAGCCCACCCCCAGAGAGGTCGCCACATACTGGGTACTGTCAGCGCTGGGTCCCACGATTTTCACAGAACCGGCATAACCTTGGACGGAATCCGTAGTAGCCTGACCAGCCGTAACGCTGTCCACCCGGATGTTCTTGTCCAAGCCGATGTTCAGTTTGGTGGTGACGGTCTTCCCGTCATCGGCCGTTTCGCTGACCCCGGTGACCAAGATATTTTCCCCGGAATATTCCGTGGCCGCCTTGGTGCCAGTGCCCTGGACCTGGAGGGTGCCCCCCTGGTTCATGTGGACGGTGGTATCCGTATTGTTCCCCTGGAAGTTCATCCCTTCCCGTTCCAGAGACCGCAATTGGGCCACGTTCACTGCATCCGTATCTTCAGACCCGGCAGCCAGATTGGTGATCTGCCGGGAAACGGTGATGGCATTGCCCTCTTCATCGGTGGTCTTGCCTCCCAGGGACACGGCGCCCCCAGTAGAAACCCAGGTAGGGGAGGTATCGGTAGTTTCAGCAAGGTAGCCTTTGACTCCTTCTGCCGTATTGGCCACAGAATGAGCGCCCAGGGCCACGCCCCCTTCCACGCTGGCAATGGAAGCCACGCCAAGAGCCGTACCTTCATCGGCCGTAGCCTGGGCGTTGTAGCCGTAGGCGGAACTCCCGGTCCTGGTGGCTAAAGCCGTAAAGCCCACAGCTACCGCTGCCCCGTTGGCGGTGGAAGAAGAATCTGTATTGGCGGTCCCCGCATTGGCCCCCACCCCCAGGGCCACTGAGTAGTTTCCGCTGGCATTGTTCTGGGTGCCCACAGCTACGGATTCCGTACCGGAAGCCGCAGAATTATACCCTACAGCCAAGGCTCCCAGGCCGCTGGCGGTGGAATTGATGCCCATGGAAACAGCAAAATTGCCGCTGGATTTTGTCCCCACCCCGAAGGCCATGGAGTTAGTCCCAGTGGCCCCGTCATTGTAGTAGTTGGCCAGAGTATTTTCCGCCACCGTCGTTCCGATGCTCAGGAAATGGCGTCCCGCCTGTTCCAGTTCATCTTCCGTAGCCGCCCGGCCGCTCACATAGTCCCCCGGGGTCCAGGTGGTGTTGGAAAGACCGGTGACAAAGGTGCCGCTGGCCGTGCCTGTTGCCGTCTGCAGGGACAGTCCGCCGCTGCTGCTCACCACCGGCTGCTGATAGGAATAATCGAAGGTCTGCTGGCCGATGGTGATGGCTCCTACTTTGGCCGTGCCCGCCGTACCGTCCAGCTGGATGGCATTTTTGCTGGAAGCATCCCCGGTATTCCCGATGGAAACTGTGCCCTTGGTCCCGTCCAAAGTCACCTGGTTGGCGGCATTGCTGCCCAAGGTCACCGTATCATTCAGCTCCACCGTGGTGGTCCGCACATTGGTGCTGGTATCCGTAGAAGAGGTCACAGTGATATTCTTGTCCCCAGTGGCAATGTTCTTGGCTTGGGATACCCGGATGATATCGTTGATGTTAGCCCCATTGGTACCCGTATCGCCTCCGGAAGCCACGTTGGTGATCTGGTTGCCCCCCATGGAGACCTGGCTGCCCGTAAGGATCACATTATTGCTGGCCCCGGTGCTGTCCGTATGGGTGATGGTCAGGCCGCTGGTATCGATTTTCGTATTCCCCACGGTCAGGGAACCGGCGCTGGTGAGATCCACGTTCTGGGCCAGCTGGACCTTCAGGGTGCCGTTAGAAGCGTTGACCCCGATGTTGCCATCGGTGAGTTTGGTGCTGTCCGCTCCCCCCAGGATATCCAGTTCTTCGCTGAGATTCTTGGTAAGGGTGGTGGAAGCATGGTTATCCCCGCCGAATTTCAGATCCGTGGCATAGGTGGTGCCGTTGATGGTGAGGCTCTTCATTTCCGTGGCGGCGGAAGGAGCGGCGGTGGTATTGGCCGTCACTTTGGACCCGGTGGTGAAGACTTGGGACACAGTGGATCCATTGGTGGTGTTGGACAAGGTGACCGTGGTATCCTGACCGCCAGTGCCGCCCCCGCCGGTGACGGTGATGGCCCCGTCCACCGCCTGGGCCGTGCCGTTGCCGTTCCGCATGGCCGTGATGGTCAGGCTGGGATTGGCCGTATCGCCGCCCTTAGCCAGATCCACCGACTTGATGTCATTGTGGTACAGAGCCACATCATTATCCTTCAGGGTTTCCAGGTCTTTGTTATAGTCCGATACCCGGTAAGTGCCCATCGTAGCATTGGGGTCCGTTACAGGCGCCGCCCAATAGCTGTAATATTTCCCGTCTTTCATGGCCGTCATGAGAATTTCGTTGTTGGCGCCGTACACCGTTCCTGTATAGACTTCCGACCCGTCATAGGAGGTGAACACCCCCAGTTTGCCCCCGATCACATACAAATGGGAGGTATCCACCGCATGGCCATTGTAGGTGTACTGGTTCAGGGTCCCATTCCACACCAGCTTGGTATTGGCATCGGTGGTGGTCACAAAGCCCAACGGGGACCCGGTGGCACTGGCAGAACGGTTGTACATATCCGCATAGCCGTCCTTGTAATAGGTACGGGTGGAAGTGTTGGCCTGGGTATGCCCCTCCCAGGAAGGATCGTAGATGATATAGTCCCAGTTCCCAGGCACTTGGGTCCCTCCCCCCTGGCTCAGGCCTTCAAAGGCGCTGGCGGTGACCTGGTTCAGGGTTTCCCCCGCATTGGTAGAGACCCCAGCAGAAGAAACAGCCGAAGTGGCGCTGGACAGGATGTCCGCCGGCTGTTTCCCGCTGCCTGTATAGGCCACATCGAATTTGCTGTCCGTCCGGGACAGGGCAGTGTATTTCTCCGCCGTCCCTTCCGTCAGGGTATACCCATCCCTGACCCAGTACTGGGTCTTGCCATCGGAAAGGGTCACCTTATGGTAAGTGGCTCCATTGAAGGTGTTGGTGTCCCGGCCGTTGTCGTTGCCCCTCACATTCCCGTCATTCACGGTGACCCTAAAGGCTACATACTGGTTCTGGGTAGTATCTGCCACGGTGGGTTCTCCGGCAGCTTCCGCCGGCAGCACTTGGCCCCCAAAGGTCAAGAGGCCCAGACACAGGGCCCCGGCCGCCAAATGGGCCGCCGGTCCCAGATGGCAATTCTTTTCCTTTCCAGCCCGTTTGGCCAGCTCCGAAACCACCACATAGCAGTTCCGGACCCGGCTCCAGATGACTTTATAGATTTTATTCATCATTGAATTCCTCCTGACAGCTCAAACTGATTGCTAAAGAACAACCTCTTTTTGTCTTCCTGTTTGACAGGCAAACAGTTATGACAGGAACTTAAAAAGAAAATAAAACTGGTTCCATTATATTGACCTGTCAGTCACTTGTCAATCTTCGTTATTTATTGAGTATATCGTTCCTTGAATGCGTCTCCTTTATTAATTTGTCTTTTGTATATGCTCATTTGTATATGAAAAGGGGCTGTTGCACATGCAACAGCCCCTTTATGACATTCTCTTTACAGCCCTTCGCCCGCCTCAGCCATTGCGGGACGTCCCTCTTCCCTCCGGCAGTCAGCCGATACTTCGAAAGGGATCCGGTTCTCCCGGACCGTCCGTCGGGCAAAAATGGTGAATGCAGTAGTCATGTTCATTCCCACATTGCTGCAGAATGCTTCAAATTCTTTTTTCAGTTCCGCATCCATACGGATATTTACATTTACGGATGCCATTCCCATCAACCCCTCTATACTTGATGTGTTGCATTATACAGCCGTTGCAATGGAATGTCAACAAAGAGGTTCAGCCGTTGGCAGCACCTCCTATCAGCGGTCAGCTGTCAACGGTCAGCGGCCAGGAAATAGGCCCCGGTTTCCTTCCAGGCGCACGAGATGGATCCAGATGCGCGAAAGCGCGGGATTTGGTTCGTGGCATAGTACAAGGTCGTACATGTCACGGACCAAATCCCGCGCTGACAAAGCAGATGAGTCCATATTGTGCGCCTGGGTTATGCGGCAGCCCGTTAATAAGCCGCCACCGTCCCATCCGTCCTCGGCTCCGTGGCCCCCACCAAGGTCCCATCCGGCCGGCGCCAGATGATCTGTCCCCGGCCGAAAGAAGTCCGGTCCTCCTTCACCACGATCTCGTGGCCCCGCTGCCGGAGACCTTCGATGATTTCCGGCCCAGCCTGGGCTTCGATTTCCACTTTTTTCCCCTCGATCCACTGCCACCGGGGAGCATCCAAGGCGGCCTGAGGGTTCATGTGGAAATCCAAGGTATTCAGCAGCACCTGGAGATGGCCCTGAGGCTGCATGAAACCGCCCATGACTCCGAAAGGCCCTACGGCCTGCCCGTCTTTGGTCAGGAAACCGGGGATGATGGTGTGATAAGGCTTCTTTCCCGGAGCCAGGCAGTTGTCCATGGCCGGATCCAGGCTGAAATTGTTCCCCCGATCGTTCAGGGCGATGCCGGTCCCAGGGATCACGATGCCGGAGCCAAAGCCCCGGAAATTGCTCTGGATGAAGGAAACCATATTCCCTTCCCCGTCCGCCGCACACAGGTACACAGTGCCGCCGCTGAAAGGCTTGCCCCAATGGGGGAGGAGGGCCTGTTCTCCGATCAAGCTCCGGCGCTGGTCCGCATAGGCCGGGCTCAGCAGATCTTCCACCCGGGTGTGCATGAACCGGGGATCGGCCACATAGTGCTGGGCATCGGAAAAGGCCAGTTTCATGGCTTCGATCTGTTTGTGCCAGCTGTCCACCGTCTCCCGCTGTTCCAGCTGGAATCCCTGCATGATGTTCAGGGCCATCAGAGCGGTGATCCCGTGGCCATTGGGAGGAATCTCCCAGACATCATAGCCTCGGTAATCCACATGGAGAGGTTCCACCCACTCGGCCTGGTAGGCGGCTAGGTCTTCCTTCCGGAGGCAACCCCCGGTCTCCCGGCTGAAACGATCCATCCGGTCCGCCAGTTCTCCCCGGTAGAATGCCTCCCCCTCCGTCTGGGCAAGGGTCTCCAAAGTCCGGGCATGATCCGGCAGAATGACGGTCTCTCCCACTTCCGGTGCCCGTCCCTTCGGAAAAAAGGTGGCAAACAGGCCGGCAAAGGCTGGATCTTCCCGGTAAGGAGCGAAGGTCCCTTCTGCCGCCTTCCACAATTTCCGGATGGTGGGCGAAACCGGAAAGCCCTCCCGAGCGTATTCCAGGGCTGGTTCAAACAGTTTGGCAAAAGGCAGCCGGCCGAACCGGCGATGGAGTTCTGCCCAGGCTGCCACCGCTCCCGGCACCGTCACCGGCAGCCAGCCCCGCTGGGGCATCTCCCGGTACCCGGCATCCAGGACTTTCTCCCGGTTCAGGAGACCGGGAGCCGGACCGCTGCCGTTCAGGCCATACAGTTTCCCGCCCGTCCACACCAGGGCAAAAGCATCGCTGCCCAGCCCATTGCTGGTAGGCTCCACCACGGTCAGGCAGATGGCTGCTGCCAAGGCCGCATCCACTGCATTCCCCCCTTGGAGTAGCATCCGGAGCCCGGCCTGGGCTGCCAGAGGCTGACCGGTGCACACCATGCCTTTCCGGGCAAAGATGGTCCGCCGCCGGGAAGCATAGGGATACACAGACGCATCAAATTCCATTTCCGCACCTCCTGTTTTTTCAGTAGGCTCCCACCAGGAAGCCGAAATACAAAGGCAGTTCCAGGATCTTTCCCTTCCGGGCCACATTGTCCATCCCCAGCTGGATAGCTTGTTCCACCTGGTATTTTTCCGGCTGCTGGAGCAGTGTCTTCAGGCTCTTGGTATTCCCGGTGGAAGGAGTTGCTTTCACCAGGGTGCTTTTCCCCTCGTGGAGGATGACGAAATCCACTTCCAGTCCGGAATTCTTGTGATAATAATAGAGCTTCCGTCCGCTCTTGCTCAGGAGATCCGCCGCCAGGCTCTCATAGACAGCTCCCTGGCAGCCGGACAGATCCCCCTGGAGGAGCTTCTGCCGGTCTTCCCCGGCGAGCATCGCTGCATACAGCCCCACATCCTTCAAATAGACTTTGAAGATGGAATCGATGGCATGCCGCTCCAAGGGCAGCCCCGGTTCCGTCAGGTTGTAGCTCCGGGTGACGATCCCGGCTTCTTCCAGCCACAGCAGAGCCCCTTCGAACTGAGAGGCCTTGGACCCCTTCTTCAGCTGGGCATACTGGTATTTCTTGTTTTCCTTGTTCAGCTGGAGAGGGACGGCATCCAGCACCGTCTTCAGCTTGGCCCGGGCCCGCTTGTTCACCTGGACGAACAGGTTCTCCTCATAATCTTGGAGGATCTTTTGCTGCATCTCCAGGACTTTCTGCAGGTCATGGCTCCGGACGTATTCTTCCACCACGGCCGGCATCCCCCCCACCAGCACATACTGGCGCAGCAGTTCATTCAGCCGCAGATGGAGGGCTTCCGGCACCGGAGTTTCCCGGTCCAGGCTCTGGTGGAGCATATCCAGCACCGGAGTGGTGATCCCGTTGGCCCAGAGAAATTCCTCGAAATCCAGAGGGACCATATTCACCACGGTCTCACAGCCTACGGCAATAGGGGCGGGTTCTTTCCCATAGCCCTTGACCCCCAGCAGGGATCCGGCTGCGATCACATCGTACCTTCCGTCCAGTTTAAAGGCTTTCAGGGCAGCCCTGGCTTCCGGGCATTCTTGGATCTCATCCAGCACCAGCACGGTCCGGTAAGGTTCGAAGACCGCTTCCGGCCCTACCAGTGCTGTAATCAGCATCACCAGGTAATTCACATCCAGGGAATCCTGGAAGATGGCAGCATAATCTGGTTTTTCCAGGAAATTCAAGTATACCACATGGGCATATTCCTTCCTGGCAAAATCCAGGATGGAGGTGGTCTTTCCGCAATGGCGGCATCCCTTGACCACCAGGGGATTGTGTTTCGGGACCCGTTTCCAGGTCTGCAGGAACTTTTCGATCTTGCGCTGAAGCATAGGACTCCTCTTTCTTTTCCAATGGGATACGGTTCATGATTTTACTGAGCTCCTTACACTTTACAAGAAATGGGTCCATTTTTCAAGGAACTTTTTAGATTTTTTCCATTTTATTTTTTCAAAGTAAGGCCGATCCGCCCCCTCTTCTCATCCACACTGATGACCTTGACCTGGACCGTCTCTCCCACGCTGACCACGTCCAGGGGATGCTTGATCCGCCGCTCACTCATTTCCGAGATGTGGATCAGGCCGGCGGTCTTGATGCCGATATCCACAAAGGCGCCGAAATCCGTCACGTTCCGCACCGTGCCCCGGAGGATCGTCCCCACTTTGATATCCGACAGTTTGACGATGTTCTGCCGGGTCAAAGGAGCCGGCAGGTCCGCCCGGGGATCCCGGCCCGGTGCCACCAATGCATCCAGGATGTCATGGATGGTGGGTTCCCCCGCCCCCAGTTCCCGGGCCAGCCGGGCTTCGTCCGCTTCTTTCCGTTTAGCGGCCAAGAGGGCCAGCTTTTCTTTATCTTTTAAATCGTCCAGAGCAAAGCCCAGCTTCTCCAGCAGTTTCTCGGCCAGGCCATAAGATTCCGGATGGACAGGGGTCGCATCCAGAGGGGATTTTCCGTCCCGGATCCGCAGGAACCCGGCACACTGGGTAAAGGCTGCCGGTCCCAGCCGGGGCACCTTCAGCAGCTGCCGCCTGCCGGTGAAACGGCCGTTGGCATTCCGGTAAGCTACGATATTCCCGGCGGTGGCAGCGGTGATCCCGGCCACATGGCGGAGCAGGGCCGGCGAAGCCGTATTCAGGTCCACGCCCACATGGTTCACCGCCATTTCCACCACCCCGTCCAGGGTCCCTGCCAGCGCCTTCTGATCCACATCATGCTGGTACTGTCCCACTCCGATGGCCTGGGGATCGATCTTCACCAGTTCCGCCAGAGGATCCTGGATCCGCCGGGCCAGGGATACCGCACCCCGGATGGTCACATCGTATTCCGGCAGTTCCTCCTGGGCCAGTTTGGACGCAGAATACACGGAAGCCCCCGCTTCGTTGGTGATCAGGTAATGGACATCCTGCAGATGGTGTTCCTGGATCAGTTGGGCCGCAAACTGTTCCGTTTCATAGGAAGCCGTGCCGTTGCCGATGGACAGAAGGGTCACATGGTGCTTTTGGATCAGGGACAGGAGCAGCTCTTCCGCTTTTTTCTTCTGCCCCTCTCCCTGGGTCACCTGGATCACTCCATGGTCCAGCACCTGGCCGGTGGGATCCACCACCGCCACCTTGCAGCCGGTCCGGTAACCCGGGTCCAAGCCCATCACCGTATGGCCGCCCAGAGGGGCCTGGAGCAGCAGCTGCCGCAGGTTGGCCCCGAACACCTTGATGGCCTGTGCCTCTGCCTGTTCCGTCAGCTGGTTCCGGATTTCCCGTTCCAGGGCCGGGAACAGCAGCCGTTTCCAGCTGTCCGCCAAGGCTTCCTTCAGCTGGTCCGTATAGATGCAGGGACGGCGGAAGACCCGGCGTTCCATCCGGCGGATAGCCGTCTCTTCTTCCCAAACCAAATGGACTTTCAGACAGCCTTTCTTTTCTCCCCGGTTGATGGCCAGCACCCGATGGGAAGGCAGGGTCCGCACCGGTTCCCGGTACTCTTTGTACATCAGGAAAGTCTGGGCTTCCGGAGCCTCTTCCACCAGTTCTGTCTGGAGGAATCCATGGTTCCACAGCTGCTCCCGGAGAGTCTGCCGGAGAGCGGCATCTTCTGCCGCCAGTTCTGCCACGATATCCCTGGCTCCGGCCAACGCTTCTTCCGGCGTTTCCACGCCTTTTTCCGGGTCCACATAGGCCTGGGCAGCAGTCAGGGCATCCCCCTTCTGTTCCCGCTGAAGGAGGAACGCCGCAGCCAAAGGTTCCAGTCCTTTTTCCCGAGCCTGTTGGGCACGGGTCCGCCGCTTTTGTTTATAGGGCAGGTAATAATCTTCCAGTTCTGTGAGTTTTTCTGCTCCTTCGATAGCCTGGCGCAGTTCCGGGGTCAGTTTCCCCTGTTCGTCGATTTTGGCCAGGATCTCTTCCTGGCGCTTCACCAGATTCCGGAGAGTCCCCAGCCGTTCTTCGATGGTCCGGATCTGTTCATCCAAAAGGGACCCCGTCATCTCCTTCCGGTAGCGGGCGATGAAGGGAACCGTATTCCCTCCATCCAGCAGTTCCACGGTCTTTTCCACCTGCCAGGGCTGGACAGAAAGTTCCCGGGCAATGGCCGGGGCGATGTCAGTTTGTTTCATATTATTGTCCTTTCGTGAAAAGGTGTGCGGCTGTCCAAGCAGCCGCACACGTCATTAGTCTCTGGTCTCTGGCCAAAGGAGGAAAACCGCACCGCGGTTTTCTGGAAAAAAGACGCAGCCGGAGGCTGCTAACCCACCACCATCCTTACGGATGGTCCCCCGCCCTTGAAAAGGGCGGATATAAGGAGGGTGGGCCAGGCACACGAGATGGGTCCAGATGCGCGAAAGGAGGGATTTGGAAGTTGGGCATAATACATAGCCGGTATATGCCCGGCTTCCAAATCCCTCCTGACAAAGCAGGATGACGATCACAAGCGTCACATAGTCCCCCAGATGCAGCCGCATGGGCCGGCGGTTCTTATAGGTATTGGGTCCGAAGCCTTTCAGTTCCATGGAAAGGGCCAAGGTATCGGATTTGGCCACGGCCCGCATCACCAGGGGTTTTACCACCGCCAGATAAGCATAGAGCCGTTTGAAGGCATTCCCCCGGTTGGAATAGCCCCGGCAGGACTGGGCATCCAGGGTAATGGCGGAATCCGACAGGAAATCCGGCACAAACCGCAGGGCCGTAGTGAGCATGAAGGCATATTCATAGGGCATATGGAATTTTTCCACCAGGGCCTGGGCGATGTCCTGGATCCGGGTAGAAGCCAGGAGGCACAGGAAAGCGGTGGTCATGACGAACATCCGCAGGCCCCCGGTGAGAGCCACATACAGGGGGGAGCCGAACAGCAGCTGGAGCACCACCATCATGCCGGTGAACACCGTCAAGGTCCCGATGGCGGCCATGGTCATCCGATCCCGCTTGATGTACAGCAGGATCACCAGTTCCAATACCAGCAGCGTGGCCACCGCCGGGATCGGCAGCAGGAACACCCAGGCCGTCACCGCCAGCACCAGGATCAATTTCGTAAAGGCTGTGATTTTCATGCCTTGCCACCTTCTTTCAGCCGCAGCTGACGGCACAAGGCCTCCGGGCTGTCGGCTTCCACATGGAACAGGGCTCCCAAACGGGCCAGGACCGGCTGCCGCAGTCCCCATTCCCCTATAGGCCGCTGCCCGTCGAACAGTTCCGCCGTTTTCCCGTCATAGACCAGCTGGCCGTCATGGAGCACCAGGGCATGGTCCGTATACTTCCGGGCAATCTCCATATCATGGGTGATCAAGATCAACGTCATATGCTTCTCTTTCTGGAGTCGGGCCAGATACGTCATCATATGCTGCTTTTCCTGTTCATCCTGGCCGTTGGTGATTTCGTCCAAGATCAGGGTCCGGGGCTGGAGGGCCAAAGCCACCGCCACTCCCAGCCGCCGTTTCTGGCCAAAAGAGAGTCCCCGGGGATACTGGTCCAGATAGGGGGTCAGCCCCATGGCTTCCACCGCGTCCCGCACCTGCCGGTCCAAGGTTTCTTTGGGCATTTTCCGATTCTGGAGCCCATAAGCCACTTCATCGTAGACCGTATCTCCCAAAAGCTGCAGATCCGGATTCTGGAATACGTATCCCACCTTGTCGGCCAGGTCCGCCGGTTCGTAATCCACGATATCCACTCCATCCACCAGCACCTGTCCGCTCCGAGGATGGTTCAGGGCCATGAACAGCCGGCTGAGGGTGGTCTTGCCGCTGCCGTTGCGCCCCAGAAGGGCTGCCGCTTCCCCGTCTTCGATCCGGCAGCTGATGTCCTGGAGCACAGGGATGCCCCGCCGATAGGCAAAGTTCACTGCTTTTGCTTCAATCATGCCTTGCCGCCTCCCTGAAATTTCTGGAGCAGTTCTTTCTCTGCTTCTTCTTCCGTTCTCCAGCTGCCCAACCGCACCTGATACTTTTCTTCCAAGCCTAGCTTCACCAGCCACAGTTCCGGCAGATTCTCCCGCAGGTCTTCCTGGGCAAAGGCAGCTCGGGCCGCTGCTTCGAATCTGCCCTGCACCCGGGCTTCGCCACCGCTGATCAGCACCAGATCCGTCATATAGGGCAGCAGATAGTTCAGGTCATGTTCTACCACCACCACCGTCATCCGGTGCTGCTGGTAGATCTTGTACAGCAGGGCATAGAGAGACCGGGCCCCATCCGGATCCAAGGCAGAAACCGGTTCATCCAAGATCAGTACTTCCGGCCGGCAGGCCAGCACGGAAGCCAGCAGCAGCCGCTGGCGCTGGCCCCCGGACAGTTCATCCAGCTGATAGTTTTCCCGGCCGGGAAGGCCCACATCCGCCAGGGCCTGGCTTACCCGCTTGTCCACTTCTTCCGGAGAGAAGCCGTGGTTCAAGAGGCCGAAGGCGATTTCTTCTCCGGCCGTCAGGGAAACCATCTGGCTTTCGTAATCGTCCATCATGATCCCCACCCGCATGGCGATTTCAGAGATCTTCCGGCCCCGGATGTCTTCTCCCAGGACTTCTACGGAACCATGGTACCGGCCGCCGTAATAATGAGGGACGATTCCCGTCATGGCCTTGCACAAAGTGGTCTTGCCGGCGCCGCTGGGCCCGGCAATGGCGGTGAAGCTGCCTTTCTGGATCTCCAGGTTGATATCCTTCAGCACCAGGTCACTGTTCAGATAGGCAAAATAAAAATCTGTAATCCGGATGGCTGTATCACTCATGGCGTTTTCCCTCCGTGGCAAAGAAAATCTTCCGGACCGGGCCGTACAGCACCTGGGTCACCACTCCGTTCAGGACGCCCACGGTAAGCACCACCGGCAGCATGGCATGGGTCCACACCGTAAGGGGCAGTCCCAGTATCAGCTTCAGGATATAGGTGAACACGCTGCCGCTCACGGAGGTAGCCAAGAAGCCGATGATGAACGGTTTGACCTTCAGCCCTTCCAGATGGGCCAGGGCAAATGCCTTCACCAGGAGGCAGGCCGTCAGGGCTCCGCTCAGTTCACTAGCGATATTTCCCAGAGGAAAAGCGGATTTGGAAGAGGGGATCAAAGTCAGTCCAGCCACGAACCCGATGCCCAAGGCCCGGGTGGGACCGGGTTTGGTCAGGCTGATGGTGATGGAATACATGGCAATGGTCCAGTTGGGGGTCACCCCGCCCACATTGGGGCTGATGGTATGGAGGATGACACCGATGGCCAGCAGCAGCGCCGTCATCGCCACCCAGCGATGGGTATCCCGTGCTGCTTCCACCGTAATCAGATCCGGAATCGGTTTATCCATGATACGATGCTCCTTTGCTGCAATGGATTATAGAATATAGTTTATGGGGCAGCGGGGAGGATGTCAAGGAAAAAGGGGCTGCTGCACGTGTATGTTTTTCACACGTGCAGCAGCCCCTTCTTCATACCATCTGAAAGATCCGCTTTCCCACTTCCAACATTTTCTCCCGCTGGGTTTCCAGTTCCACCAGGACCATTTCGGTTTTCTCCGGCGGCACATCGAAGATTTCCAGTGCCTGGGTCAGGATCAGCCGCTTCAGCTGCTCCCGGGGGAACAGATACCGGAATTCATGGGCCAGGATATACCCGCTCAGGGAAGACCGCACCACCAGTACCCGCTCATAGCATTCCTGGGCCGTAAAATCCCGGGCAAAAGTCAGGTGGGCATAGGAAGCATGCCGGTCCACCAGCATTTCAAAGAGCCGGGGTGTGGTATACATGGTCTTGTAGATGCTGCAGAGTATGGCGCTTGCATCCATGGCCTCCAGAGCGATGGCCAAAGGGATAATGTACTGGTACAGGGCCAGCATCTCTTTGGGATTTTCTTTCAGCAGGATTTCGGAAGGTGCCAGTTCTTTTTCCATCACTTCCTGGGAACGGGTCAGCAGCTGTTCCGTCAGCGCCGCCAGGATCTCGTCTTTGGTCCTGTACCAGTGACGGAGTTCTGTAGGCCCCACCCCGGACACTTCACTGATCCGGCTCAGGGTCGTCCGCTGGTATCCCACTTCCTGCAGCAATTTGGCTGCCGTACGCAGGATCTGGTTCCGGATGGCCTGATCCTGGGGAGTAGCGTCTACCAACGTTTGTTTTCTGTTTCTGCCCATAAAACCTATGACTCCATTCTTTATCCTATAAATGACCTCTATAATAAAATACTATAGCACGTGACAAAACCTCCATCAATTCTCTGCGAAAAAATTCATCTTTTTCATTTTTTTGCCACAGAGATCCCTTGAAACCCCTGTAAACTATCCGCTTTTTAAGGTGACCGGACAGTCAAAAAACCGGAAGGGACTGCTGCCCCTGCAGCAGTCCCTTCCGGTTCCTATCGGAGATCCCGATCCTCTTCCAAGACCTCCCTGCCTCGTTATCCTTCGATAGCGATGTATTTCTTGCTGTCCACCTTCTGGGGTTCCTTCTTGGGAACGCTCAGTTCCAGGATCCCGTTCTCGTATTTGGCTTTCACATCAGCCTCGGTGACGCCTTCCCCTACATAGAAGCTCCGGGCGCACTGGCCAAAAGTACGTTCACGGCGGATATACTGGCCTTTCTTATCTTTTTCATCCTTGTCCACACCCTTGCTGGCACTAATGGTCAGATAGCCATTTTCCAGCTGTGCATGGATTTCATCCTTCTTGAAGCCCGGCAGATCGATATCCAGTTCGTAGTGGTCGCCCACATCCCGTACATCGGTCTTCATCATATTTCTGGCATGTTTTCCGTACAGAGGATTCCGTGCAGAGAACACATCGTCAAAGTCATTCATCAGATCATCGAACACATTGTCATTGAAAACAGCAGGCAGTAACATAAGCCATTCCTCCATTCAATCTTGGCCTTGAAGGTCAGCTTTTGGAACTACCGAAAGGCTTGGATTCCCGGGGCCCCCTTTGGAGCCCGTCCTACTTTCCAGGTTCCTTGGGAACCCTTCTCAGTGGTCTTTCCTTCGTTCTGGTATTATAATAGCACATGTTGTTAGCACTGTCAAGCGTTGAGTGCTAAAAAGTCAAAGTTTTTTTGACTTTTTAAAAGGAGTGTCGCACGTGTGAAAACTACATACTTGCAACACTCCCTTAAAAAATCACAGCTTCACCCTTGCCGGAGATGCAATCAGGAACAGGTTGTGGTTCCCTCCCTCTTTTTCCGGGAACTGTCCGTACATGTCGAAAGTGGAGAAGAAGCGGGCAGCCGGGTAGATGCCATAGCCGTCCTGGTTGTGGTCCGTGGTGTCATAGGGATCCGCCACGATCAGCACATCATCCTGGGGATCGGCCGTTCCCATGTCGTCATAGCCGATGACCACCTGCCAGTGGCCGCCCCAGTCGATCCACCCCACCAAGATGGGTTTTCCGGCCTTCAGGGTGGCTTTGATGTCTTCCGGGCCAAAGATCTTTCCGGCCTTGACATAGTCTTCTGTAGTCACCAGATCGAAGCCCCCTACCTTCCGGAAGATATCCTTCATCTGTTCCAAGGTGGTGCCCGGATAGCCCTCCGGGAAGCCGGGGACTGCCACATCCTGCAGGGGGTGGCGCAGATCTGCCAGTTTTTGTTCCGTCCAGTCCTTCTGCCGGTCATACCACCGGAGCACCATCAGGGCCGCCGCCGGTCCGCAGGACCATTCACTGGACTGCTGGAGTGTCTTGAAAGCCGGCAGCAGCACCAGGGATCCTTTGGAATGCATGTGGTAGAAATCCGGATGCGCATAATAAATGGATTTTTTGTGATCCAGCTTCCGTTCCAGGGAAGCAGCCCCTTGATCCGCGGTAATCTTGGCCGGCTCCTGGAATTTCATGTCATCGCTGAAATTCCGGCTGGAAGCCGCTCCCGCCGGAAGGGACAGACCGGCCGCCAATATGCCTGCCAGCACCGCAGAAGTCAATGCAGGAAAAAATTGCATGGAAATCGTTCCTTTCGCCGCCCCGGCACCCCTCCTTCCGGAAGAGCCCTGTCAGGCATCCATCATTTTTTCTTTATTATAAAAGATTTTTCCAGGAATGCCTATAAGGTCTCCAGGATTTTTCCGCTGATTTCCGTCAACTGAGGACGCTGTTCTTCCAGCCTGTCCAACATTTTCTGGATGGTCCCGCTGGAGATTCCGAAGATCCGCAGGGAATGGGTCAGGAAGGTCCGGCGGATCCGCGGCCAGTTGTAGGGCTGCCGGAAGCCGTGGGCCATCACATAACCGCCCAGGGCTGAACACACCAGCAGCACCTTCTCATAACTGAACTGGCTGGACATCCGGACTGAGAAAAGCGCCGTCACATACTGGTAATGCCGCTCCACGATCCGTTCGAACAGATGGGGGATGCAGTAAGCGGTTTTCCAGAAACTCCACAGCATGGTATTGGAGTCCAGCACTTCCATTTCCATCCCCAGCAGCATCACATACCGGTACAAGGCGGCTTCTTCCGGTGACCAGGTTTCTGGGAAGGCTTTTTCCGGCAGCAGGGTGTGGAAGATGTATTCCCGGGTCCGTTCCATCAGCTGGCTGGCCAGATCGTTCAGCAGTTCTTCCTTGTTCCGATACAGGATATTCAGCTGACGCAGCGGGATTCCCGCCGCATCAGCAATCTTGGGCAGGGTAGTCCGGACATAGCCCAGTTCCAGGAACATTTCCTTGGCGGTATGCCGGATCCTTTTCTGAAGTTCCCTGTTCTCCTCCTGGAGGGTCTCCCCCTTTTTTCTTCTTCCCATAACAAGTTCCCCCTTTGGCATGCAGGCTTTTTCATGCCCATTATACCAGAACTTTCCCTTCGTCCCGGCAAAAAAGAAGGAGGGCTGCCGCCAGTGTGCAGTCCCCCTCCGTATTTCCTTCTTTTAGAACGTTACCACCATTTGAGACCACAGGGTCCGGGCATGTTCGTCGCTGTCCTTGCCCTTCAGGTCGAAGTATTCCACCTGGGCTACCATGTTCTTGGCCAGGGTTACGTTGCCGCCGAAGTGCCAGCCTTTGAACCCTTCTTCCGGAAACACATCATACCGGCCGTTCATGGTATGAGCAATGGTAGTGGTAGCAGCCTGATCATAGTATTTGGTGAACAGGCCCCAGCTCCCCGGTTTGGAAGCAGTGGCACCGCCGTATTTCAGCCAGGCTACAACCCCATCGTCATCTTTGTTCATGTCATCCAGGTGATCATTGTCCCCATTCAGGTACATGGCCCCGAAGTTAAACTTGCCGGCGGTGTAATCAGCCCCTACGGTCCAGATGGAATCATCATCGCCGCCCATGCCCATGGCGGTTACATCATCTGCCCGGACGTAGTTGGCTGCCATGTTCAGGTTGCCCCAACGGCCGCCTACTTCAGCTCTCCAATATTTGTCAGCTACGGAATCGTTGTTGGAATCGCTCCAGCTGTATTCGCTCTTGTTGGCCATCTTGCCCCAGACCCCGGTGATGTAGGCCTGGCCGATCTTCACATTGGCTTTGATGGCATCTACCCGGCTATCGTAGATGTTCCCGTCAGCGATGAAATCCTGGAACCGGCCGCCGGTCAGGTTGACCACACCGATGTTCCCAGTCAGATAGGCTCTCTGGAAATCCGTATCATCATCACCGGATTCGTTGTTGCCGATGAAGTGCTGGTTGTTTTCCAGCATGGATACGTAATGCCAGTTGTCATTGACTTCCCCGGTGAGGAACAGACGGGTACGGAGCCGGGCGTCGTCGTTGTCACGGCCGGCTTTGGCAGCCTGCCATCTGTTGACGGCACCGCCGCTGCTGTGGTCATAGCTCAGCCGGACATTCCCAGTGATCTTCACATTGTCGGCATTCTTTTCCAGTTTGGCCACCCGGACACCCAGGTTGTCCAGTTCATCAGCGAATTCGCTGACCAGCTTGTCATCGGCACCGATGGCACCTTTGGCCAGGGCTTTGGCTACGATCTGTGCCATTTCATACCGGGTCATGGTTTTGTCACCTTTGAAGGTGCCATCCGGATATCCGTCCACCACACCGGCCGCTGCCAGTTTTGCTACGGCTCCATAAGCCCAGTGGCCTGCCGGCAGATCAGAGAACGGGTTGGCGGCAAATGCCGTGGCGCTGATGCCCATAGCCATGGCCAGAGCATACACTAAGGTTTTTTTCATGATAAAATCCCCCTTCTGGTAATTTCCTTTCCGGAAGGGAACCGCCTGCTTCCCGGGTTCTGTGCGAGTGGCCTTGTTTCCTCTACAGGCGCCGGCAATCCTGCGCTTCTCTTCGTTCCAGGCTTGTGGTCTATTTCCACGGTTCCACTATACCAAAGGGGACTGGGCCCTGTCACAAAAGGCGTTCCTTGTTTGCATTTTTTTGCTTTTTGTTTGTGAATTTTCTTTGTCTTTTTCTTTTTTATCACAATTCTTTTGCAGAAACAGGGGCTTGCACTCCCAAGAAAAAAAGTATATGATGTAATTACTAATATTACATGGAAGGATGATCTCTATGGAAAACCATGAAGCTTTGGTCGCAGAAGTCAAAAATCTGGCAGCAGCCCCCAGTGTATACAGCGGGCTGAAGGACTTGGCAGAAAAATGGCTGGCTGCAGAAGGAACGGCAGCCCAGGCCAACCTGACGGCCCTTCTCCGGGCTGCCCTGAAAGAAGACGTATGCACCATCGACCAAGTGCTGCCCTTCTTTGCATCCGATGCGGCCAAAAAGGCCTTCGGGGAAGAAACCGCTGCCAAGATGCTGGCCCAGGGCCAGAAAGTCAAGGCCGAAGGGGGCAAATACTGCTTCTGCCCCGCCTGCACCGCAGGGGCCAAGATCCTGGAGATGTTGGGGGAATAAAAAAAACGGGGCCGTTGCTCATGCAGCAGCCCCATTTTTTTACACCATCTTCTCTGGATGGAACACTTTGTCGAATTCTCCTTCTTCCATGAAACCCAGCTTCAGGACCGCTTCTTTCAGGGAAATATTTTCTTTGAAAGCCAATTTGGCCACCTGGGCACATTTGTCATAGCCGATATACGGGCTCAGGGCCGTCACCAGCATCAGGGAATTGTGCAGGTTGTGGGCCATCTTTTCCTTATTGGCTTTGATCCCCACCACACAGTTCTTCCGGAAGGACACCATCACATCTCCCAGGAGCCGGACGGACTGGAGGAAATTGTAGATGGTCACTGGCAGGAACACGTTCAGCTGGAAGTTCCCCTGGGAAGCAGCGAATCCAATGGCCGCATCATTCCCCATGACCTGGACCGCCACCATGGTCACCGCCTCACACTGGGTAGGGTTCACTTTCCCAGGCATGATGGAAGAACCCGGTTCGTTGGCGGGAATGGTGATTTCTCCCAAGCCATCCCGAGGCCCGGACGCCAGCCAGCGGACGTCGTTGGCCATCTTCATCAGGTTGGCTGCCAGAGCCTTTAAAGCGCCGTGAGCAAAGACCATATCATCCAAGCTGGTCAGGGCATGGAACTTATTGGGTGCTGTCACAAAGGAAAAGCCCGTGTTCTTGGCGATGTACCCGGCCACCTTTTTGTCAAAGCCTTTGGGTGCATTCAGGCCGGTGCCTACCGCCGTCCCTCCCAAGGCCAATTCCAGCAGGCCCTTTTCCGCAGCCTTGATTTCCTGCCGATTCCGCTCCAGCATGGTCCGCCAGCCGGAAATCTCCTGGGAAAAAGCCACCGGCACTGCATCTTGGAGGTGGGTCCGTCCCGTAGTCACAATGCCCTTGTTGGCCTTTTCCAGCTTCTTGAAGGCAGCTACCAATTCATCCAGGGCCGGCAGCAGCTGTTTTTCCAGTTCCCAGACGGCAGCAATGTGCATGGCCGTAGGAAAGGTATCGTTGGAACTCTGGGACATGTTCACATGGTCATTGGGATGGAGGAGGGCTTCTCCGGCCAGTTCATTCCCCCGATGAGCAATGACTTCATTGACATTCATGTTGCTCTGGGTCCCGCTGCCGGTCTGCCACACTGCCAGAGGGAAGTTGCCGTCCAATTTTCCCTTCAGGATCTCGTCGCAGACCTTGCCAATGATCTGGCAGCGTTTCTTGTCCAGCTTGTCCAAGGCTTCATTGGCCTGGGCAGCACTTTTTTTCAGGTAGGCAAAAGCCCGGATCACTTCCATGGGCATCTTTTCCGTCCCAATCTTGAAATTCTCGAAGCTCCGTTCTGACTGAGCACCCCAGTATTTGTCCGCCGGGACCTTGATTTCTCCCATGGAATCCCGTTCCAGACGCCATTCCTCTTTTTTTGCCATGCTGTTCCCCTCGCTTTCTAATGATACCTGCATTATTTCATAGCAATGTTCGTTTGTCAAACGAAAAAGGAGGATAAAGAAAAAAGACCCGTCCTCCACAGGACAGGCCTTTCAACATTCAAATGGTGATCCACCCGGGACTTGAACCCGGGACACCCTGATTAAAAGTCAGGTGCTCTACCAGCTGAGCTAGTGAATCATTGCGTTACAGCTTAATTATTATAGCTTGATTTCGCAGGATTTGTCAACCCTTTTTATCCAAATTTTTCATGTAAAGATCCATTTCATCGGCGATCTTCTTGGAATATTCCACGGCGTGGACCACGGTCTTGGCCCCAGTGACCACATCTCCGGAAGCAAAGACCCCGGGCAGGGTGGTTTCTCCGTCTTCCGTGATTTTCAGATTTCCCCGGTCGTTCAGCTCCAAGCCCTGGTTGTGTTCCACCAGCCGGTGCTTGGGCACCTGGGAAACAGCAATCACCACGCTGTCCACGGGCACCAGCCGGGCCGTATCTTCCAGGACGGTCACATGGCCGTCTTCCACTTTGGTATCTGCCACCATAGGGCCTTCGTCTTTGATGGCCACGGCTGTCTTGTTGAATTCGTACTTCACGCCGTCCAGGAGAGAATACTCATATTCATCCTGGGAAGCGGACACATGATCCCGGCGCACATAGACCGTGACGCTCTTGCAGCCGTGCCGTACCGCGGTACGGGCCACGTCCATAGCGGAGTTCCCAGAACCGAAAATGGCCACACTCTGGCCCAGATCTACGGCATCCGGGTTGTTCAGGTAACTGATGGCATAGTGGACATTCCCGAAGGTCTCTCCTGGGATCCGCATCCGCTTAGGCCGCCAGGCACCGGTGCCGATGAATACGGACTGATAGCCGTCAGCGAACAGGTCCTTCAGGGTGATGTTCCCGCCGATGGTAAAGTTGAACCGGAACTTGATCCCCATTTCCTTCATCCGGTCCTCGAACCGGTCCAGGATGTACCGAGGCAGCCGGAAATCCGGGATCCCATAGCGCATGATGCCCCCGATCTTATCCCGGGATTCAAAGACGGTGATCTGGTACCCCCGTTTGGCCAGGATGATGGCAATGGTGATCCCTGCAGGCCCGGCACCGATGATGGCTACTTTCTTCCCATTGGAAGGGGCCTGCTGGATCTTCAGCCGGTCGAAACAGGAATCAGAGATATAATTCTCGATGGCGGAAATGTGCACCGGAGCACCTTTGATGCCCCGGACACAGTGCCCTTCACACTGGGCCGCATGGTTGCACACCAAGCTGCAGACCACAGAAAGGGGATTGTTGTCGAACAGCATCTGGGCTGCGGTCAGCAAATCATTTTCCTTGAACAGCCGGATCATTTCCGGGATATTGGTATGGATGGGACAGCCTTCCCGGCATAGGGGCTTTTTGCACTGGAGACACCGGTTGGCTTCTTCTAATTCATGGATGGACATACACAGAACCTCGTTTTCAAAGGATGTTTATTGTATAGTTTATATAAGTGGTAGGGTTCCTGTCAAGGTCTTCAATAAAAATCTGAGGTGGCGGCCTGGAAGTTCAATCCGTTTGTTTTTTTCTATAGAAGGAAAGGTAGAAACCCGCCAGAGGCGGGTTTCCTCCATCGCCCGCTGACCGTTGACCGCTGACACAAAAAAATTCCGCATCCATCAGATGCGGAATTTTCCTAACCGGCAGCTCCCTATC